>ENA-OWPP01000048-OWPP01000048.1-human-gut-metagenome-genome-assembly--contig:-NODE-48-length-142547-cov-16.584742_pt1 | contig 142547 bp, 126 predicted proteins | sample MGYA00248265_ERZ651848 | MGnify/ENA primary metagenome ERZ651848 (study PRJEB26924, sample SAMEA4378233) | human gut metagenome | biome: human gut; feature: human-associated habitat; material...
TACCTCGCAAGACTGCGAATGCAGTAAGCCTGGCCTATCTAAGCAAATTGAGGTATCGAAAGATTCCCTCAAGCTCGCGACTTCAGTCGCGGGTAGTTGACCTTCATCATGATAATCTCCTCTTTTCTATATGGAGTCTGTTTTCCTTTTGATGATGACAGTATAGCCGCACGATTTTGCAGTCCGCTTAAATAGCCGTTGGATTTCCGTTAAATTAATTGACTAAGTCAAAAATATTCCAGGAAGTGCTCGGCAAGCGAGGAAATGTAGGCTTCGCGCGGCCAGATGGCGGCGAGCCGCGTGCGCAGAGAGGGCTCCGCAATGGTCTTGACGTGCAGGTGGTTGTGGGCGGCGAGGTCGACAGCGGCGGCCGGTGCGATGGCCACGCCGAGGCCCGCATTGGCCCAGAGGATTGTCGTGCGCGCATCGTCGTTGAGGCAGGCGACGTCCGGCGTAACCCCATGCGCAGCGAAGGTATCGAGCAGGAGCTGCTCGAAGCGGCGGTAGAGGATCAGCGGCCTGTCCGCGAGCTCTTCCACCGCGATTTCCTGCTGCTGCGTTGCCCAGTCAAGCTCTGGCGTCATCGCGGCAATCATCGGCTCCGGCTGGCGGTACTTGCAGTTGAAGCGCGAGGCGTTGAACGGCGTGCGGACGATGGCAATCTCGATGAGCCGCTTCTCCAGCATGTCGATGAGCTGGTACGTATTGCCGTCGTGGATCTCAAAGTGGACGCGCGGGAACTTCGCGCGGAAGGCCTGCATGCCCTCGTGCATCAGCAGGTTGCCGGACGAGGAGACCGTGCCGATGGCGAGCGTGCCGCAGAGCCCCTGCTTGAGGTCTTGGAGCTCCCGCTTCGTCATGGCCGCCATGTCTAAGAGCTGGGCCGCGCGGGCGGCGAGCAGCTCGCCGGCCTCGGTCAGCTCGATGTGGTGCGGCCCACGCCGGAAGAGCTGGAGCCCGATCTCGTCCTCGAGCATCTTCATCTGGTTGCTCAGTGGCGGTTGGGCCATGTGCAGCCGCCTCGCGGCCGCTGTGATCTGTCGCTCCTCCACGATCGCCATGAAATAGCGCAATTGCTTTAAATCCATTTCATCTATCTCCTCTCTTATCACCGCTCTGCTGCAACAGGACGGCGACGCGCGTGATGTACTCCTGCGGATTGGCGGTACTGAGGTCCTCCAGGATGCTCTCTTCATAGGAGTAGTCTCCCGGCCGCCAATCGGGATGCGCCTGCAGCCAACGGCGCAGCCGCGCGTAGGCCGACCCCGTCTTCATGTAGTCGCCCTTGAAGTAGGTCACGAGGTAGCGGCCCGCCGGACGGACGGCGCAGAGGTCCTCTGGCACATGATCAAGGCTCTTTGTCGTGACGGTGAAGAAGCGCGCAAAGAGCCCCGTCTCGCCATCCGGGCCGAGGCAGTCTTCCGTCCTCACCATCGCACCGAAGACCTGCCCCGTCGTCAGTTCGTGCTCCATCATGTAGCGCATGTGCTCCATGATGACGCGCTCCACGCCCGTCTCATCGCCGGCCTGCAGCAGTGCGCGCACAGGGCGCGAGTAGATGAGGTTAGCTGTCGGCCATTCCTCGATTTCCACATCATCGCAGTGGACGCGGTGTGCGACGGCGAGCACATCCCTCTGGTTCCGCACGATCTCCTTCATGTACTGGAGGCGGCGCAGCTCGCCGTCGAGCCACGCCTCCTGCTCTTCGAGCAGCGTCTCGAGGCGCGCGGGGCTGCGGTGGCTCATGTAGTCCTGTATCTCCGCGAGGTCGAGCCCCATCTGCCGCAGCAGCCGGATCATGATGAAGGGATAGAGCTGCCGCACGGCATAGCAGCGGTAGCCGTTCGCATCGACGTGGTCGGGCGAGAAGATGCCCTGCTCATCGTAGTAGTGGAGCGTGCGCTTGTTGACGCCGCAGAGCTTGGCGAATTCGCCCGTATGAAGCATCGGTTTTGGTTCCATATGACTTTCTTCCTTGACTTTACAGTTACTGTATACCCTACCATGAGTATAGAACAGTTTTCTGAAAGGATCTTGATAGATATGCAACGCACAACGACAAAACACTCACCGCTCGCCCGCCGTTTCCGGCTCGGCAGCCTGCTGCGCTTTGCCGCGCCGTCCATCGGCATGATGATCATCATCTCGCTCTACACGGTGACGGACGGCATCTTCATCGGGCGCTATGCCGGCAGCGACGCGCTGGCCGCCTCCAATATCGTCTACCCCGCCATCAACGTCGTCTTCGGCCTCGCCATCATGCTGGCCTCGGGCGGCTCGGCACTCGTCGCCAAGAATCTCGGCGAGAACAAGCCGCAGCTCGCACGCCAGCGCTTCACGATGATCACCGTGACGACAGCCGTGCTCGCCACAGCACTGGCCACGCTGACGATTGCCGCCGGCGACAGCCTGCTCGTGCTGCTCGGCGCCTCGCCAGAGCTCATGGCGGACTGCCGCAGCTACCTCTACTCGCTGCTGCCGTTCTTCCCGTTCGCCGCGCTCATGATTCTCTTCAACGCCTTCTTCATCGCGGACGGCCGGCCAATGCAGGGCTTCATCGTCTCCGTGCTGGCCGGCCTGACGAACGCGAGCCTCGACTACCTGTTCCTCGCGCATCTCGGCCTCGGCATCTTCGGCGCGGGCCTCGCAACGGGCATTGCCGACCTGATTGCCGGCGTCATTGGCCTCGTCTACTTCTATCGCTATAGCCACCTGATCCACTTCACAAGGCCCCGACTCGAATGGCGCGCGCTCGGCCAGGCCTTCTACAACGGCAGCTCGGAGCTCGTCACGCAGCTCTCGGTCGGCATCACGACCTTCCTGTTCAACATCCTGACCTTCCGCTATGCCGGCGCCGACGGCGTCGCGGCCATCTCCGTCATCCTCTATGCGGAGATGCTGCTGACAGCCGTCTACATGGGCTTCACGAACGGCATCGCGCCGATTTTCTCCTACCACTTCGGCGCGCGAGGCTTCGGGGAGCTGCGCCGCCTCGTCCGCCTGAGCCTGACGGTCATCGCAGGCGGTGCGCTGATCTCCTTCAGCCTCTCGCATCTGCTCGCTGAGCCGCTTGTCTCGCTGTTCCTGCCGCAGGGCGGCCACGTCTACGAGCTCACGCGCCAGGGCTTCGCGCTCTTCTCCTTCACGTTCCTGCTCTGCGGGTTCGACATCTTCATCTCCGCCTTCTTCACGGCCATCTCCGATGGCCGCACGTCCGCGCTGATGTCATTTGCGCGCAACCTGCTCGGCATCGTCTTCTTCCTGATGACCCTGCCGCGGATGCTCGGGCTCTCTGGCGTCTGGCTCGCCGTGCCGGCCGCCGATGTCACGGCCCTGCTCTTCGGCACCTTCCTGCTCGTCAGCAGGATGCGCGAGTTCAAGGGCAGGGACGCCGCGCGGAAAGAACTCCGCCTGACCGATATCAATGGCAGGAATGCCTGATAGCCGCCCCTAAATGTTTCACGTGAAACATGATTCCCCACTCCCCCGAATCCTTCTGATGTTTCACGTGAAACAAAATCAGCCTTTCCACATCGCAGTGGAAAGGCTGATTTTTTATTGCTATGTGCTCCGATAACCCCTTAGGCTTTAGCGCCCGTGGAGTACATCGGGATCTTCTCTGGGTTATCCTGGATCGTCCAGACGCCGCACGGGCAGACACCGGCGCAGATGCCGCAGCCAATGCAGCGGTTCGGGTCGCTCGTGTACTCGATCGTGCCGTCCTCGTGCTCGATGCGGTTGATGGCCTTCTCCGGGCAGGACTCAAGGCACATCTTGCAGTCGCGGCAGGTACCGCAGCTCACGCAGCGCTTGTAGTCGCTGACCGGGTCGCCGAGCTCGCAGTGGTGGCACTTCTCGAAGTAGGCCTTCGAGAGGCGGTCGGCCGGGACCTGCTTCTTCTCGGGGAAAGCCTTGTACTCCTTGCCCATGACGTACTGGTCGACGTACCAGGCTGCCTTGCGGCCGCTGCCGATGGCATCCGTCAGGCGGCCAGGCTTGATCGTGTCGCCGGCCGTGAAGACGCCGTCCATGATGGAGAGGTCTTTCTTCGGCACGAGCCAGCTCTTGCGGAAGTACTCGATGCCCTCATCCTCCGGCAGGAAGTCGAGGACTGGCGCCTCGCCGATGGAGACGATGACCTGGTCGGCTTCGATGAAGCGGCCGTCATTGCCGTAGACACCTTCCGGCGTGATCTTGCTCGTGAAGAACGGCCAGACGATCTTGCCGCCGAGGCCCTCGAAGTAGGCGATTTCCTTCTGGAAGGCAGCCGGCTTCTGGACATCGACAGCGATGACCGACTCCGCGCCCATCTCGTAGGCGCCGCGGCACGTGTCCATGCCGGAGTTGCCGGCGCCGATGACGACGACCTTCTTGCCCGTCTTCGGATGCTCGCCACGGTTGATGGCCTTGAGGTACTCGAGGCCCATCGTCAGGCGCTCGACACCCTCCCACGGGAAGTAGCGGGACTTGGTGCCGCCCGTCGCGACGACGACGGCGTCGCTCGCTTCGCGGATCTTGTCGAACTTCTCGCGGTCGACTTTGCATCCCTCAACGAACTTGACGCCGACGCTCTCGATGCGCTTGAGCTCCGACTCGAGCAGCTCGTGCGAGAGACGTCCGCGCGGGATGACCTGCTCGAGCTTGCCGCCGATATGGTCGGCATCGTCGTAGACCGTGACATCATGGCCCTTGCGGGCGAGCTGCCAGGCCGTCGAGAGACCGGCGACGCCGCCGCCGATGATGCCGATCTTCTTGCCCGTCTTCGCCTTCGGCGGCTCGACCTTCGCAAAGGCAGAGCTGTAGCCGAGGTCGCCAATCTGGATTGGCTCATCGATCGTGCCGCGCGTGCAGGCATCCATGCAGGGGTTCGGGCAGACAGAGCCGCAGACGCAGCCCGGGAACGGCGTGTAGTCGAGCTCAAGCTGGATGGCCTTGTCGAGCTCGCCGTTGCGGATGTACTTGTAGCGCAGCTGCGTCGGGATGCCCGTCGGGCAGTTGAATTCGCATGGTGCTGCGTACTTCGCATTGTCCCAGCTCGGCACGCGCAGGCGATAGAGGCCGTGCGTGATCGTATTGTGGACCTCGAAGTCATCGTGCGCGACGTCCGAGAAAATGCCGCCCTTGACCCACTCGTGCAGGCGGAAAGAATGGAGGTCCGGCGCTGGTTTCGGCTTGCGCTCAGCAGCCGTCAGCGGGCGCAGCTTGTGCCACTCGCTCCAGTTGGTGAGCTCTGCCTTGAGCTCCGGGCGCTCGATGTGCGCGAGAAAGTCATCCATGCCTCCCGCGAGGAAGGCGATGTCATCCTCGTCGAGCGCGGAGCAGATGATGTCAGCCGGATGCGTGCCGATCGGGCCGCGCACGTAGACCGTGCCGCCGACCATGCCGACGCAGGCGCGCTCGCCGAGGACCGAGTCGAACTCCGCACTGTTGTAGCCGCAGACGACGGCCTTGCCGCCGCCCATGAACTCGAACGAGAACGAGCCGACGTTCTTGAGGATCCAGAGCTCCGGCTCCTCATAGAGCGGGTCGTGCTTCATCAGCGAGCCCGTGCGCGTGCCGCCGCGGCCGCCGATGAAGATCTTGCCGCCCGACGAGCAGTGACCCGCCGTGTCGCCGGCATCGCCCTTGACCGTGATGATGCCGCCGGCATTGAGCCAGCCGACGTCGGCCGACGTCGATTCCTCGATGACGATTTCCGTGCCCGGCAGGCACATCGAACCCGTGCGCTGGCCGGCGTTCCAGACGTGGAAGTGCAGCTTCTTGCCTTCCGGATGCCAGAGCGGACCGCCGATGTCATGCTGGCCGGATGCCTTGATCTCAAAATCCGTCTCGCCCTGCTTGACGGCTTCGCCGATGGCCAGGAGCAGGTCCTGGGTGGACATGCGTTCATGCCCTTTCATGGTATCTATCTTAAACATTGAGCTCTCCTCCTGCTATCAGCAAACGTACTGGATGCCAAGCTTGTCGGCCACGGCCTTGTCCGTGGAGACGAGCGCGTCGCTGCGGCCGATCGGCAGCGAGCTGTTGCCGATCGGCGCCATGAGCTTCTTGAGCTCGGCGTCGAAGGCCAGCACGTAGTCGACGATCTTCTGCGCGCCGCGGTCGATGTCGAGGCGCTTGACGAGGCGCGGGTCCTGCGAGCAGATGCCCATCGGGCACTTGCCCGTATTGCAGGAATTGCAGCGTCCCTGCTCGTTGCCGATGCAGCCGAGGAGCTGGATGAGGATCTTGCCGACGAAGACGCCGTTGGCACCGAGGCACATCATCTTGAAGGCATCGGCTGCGGCGTTGCCCGTCATGCCGATGCCGCCGCCGCCGTAGAGCGGTATCTGGCCCTGCAGGCCCTGCTTGACGGCTGCGAGATAGCAGTCGCGGATCTTCGAGACGACCGGATGGCCCGTGTGGTCGAGCGAGACCTCATTGGCCGCACCCGTGCCGCCCTGGATGCCGTCGATGAAGAAGCCGCCGCAGATCTTGTACGGGTCGCGCAGCAGGTTGTTGTAGACGGATACCGACGTAGCCGAGGCCGCGCACTTGATGGCGACCGGCACACGGAAGCCGAAAGCCGCGTTCATCGAGAGGTGCATCTTCTGGACGGATTCCTCGATGGAGTACAGGCCCTGATGGTTCGGCGGCGAGGCGAGCGTCGCCTTCGGCACGCCGCGAATGGCCTGGACATGCTCCGCGACCTTGGCCTCCGGCAAGAGGCCGCCGTCGCCCGGCTTTGCGCCCTGGCCGATCTTGATGAGGATGCCCGCAGGGTCCGTCTTCATGTGCGGCATGGCCTTGATAATGCGGTTCCAGCCGAAGTGGCCGGATGCGATCTGGATGATGAAATACTTGAGATAATCCGATTCGAGAAGCTTTACCGGCATGCCGCCCTCACCAGAGCTCATGCGGACCGGCAGGCCGCACTTCTCGTTGAGGTAGCCGACGGCGAGCGCGACGGCTTCCCAGGCACGCGTCGACAGCGCGCCGATGGACATATCGGAGAAGATCAGCGGGTAGATCCAGTGTACCGGCGGCGTGTGCTTCGTCTCGACGAGCTTGCCGTCCTTGATGGCAAACGGCAGCTCCTTAGCCGAGAGCACGCGGCCGAACGGCGAGCGGATGTCAAAGGTGTGGCGCGCGGCATCGAGCGACGGGTCCGTCATCTGCGAGATGCGGCCGACGACAATCGAGTCGAGTGTGCGCTGTGCGTTGAGGTTCGTGCGACCGCCGCGCTTTATGGGGCCATGGTCCTTCGAGAGCAAGGTCTTGCGCGTGTCCGGGTTGCGGACCGGATGAATAGCATCATTCGGGCAAACCTTCTCGCAGATGCCGCAGCCGCAGCAGAAATCCGTGAGGCTCGCGACCTGCTTGATGACTGGGCGCACGCGATGGATCTTCTTCGGCTCCGGCACCGGCTTTTCCGACACCGTCAGGGACTGGCCGCGGACTGCTACCTTGATGGCCTTGAAGGAGCAGGATGCCACGCAGCTGCCGCACATCGTGCAGCGATCGGGATGATATTCGATTATCCAGGGCAGGTCATTGACGCCCACGTCTTGAGTCTTTACTGCTTCCATCTCTGTACCTCCAGGTCGTTGTCGATCACAACGATTTCACGTTCATTCGGGTAGATATCCTTCGTCTGGTCACGGTCCGGCATGATCTCATTGAGACCACAAACCTCGGACGAGATGGCCACCATGTCATCCGTGCGTCCGACGACAACCGGGCGCAGCTTCTTGGAATCACAGCAGGTGATCATCTTCTTATCCGGCAGGACGCCGATGATCGTGTTCGGGCCGTTGATCTCGAGGTTCGCAAGGCTCTGGCGGATGGCAATCAGGACATCCTTGTCGGGGCGCTCAGCGATCTCCTCGAACGGCAGCGGCGTGATGACGTGCTTGTAGTACGTCAGCGGCCACTTGAGCTCGTGATGGACGTAGTGGAGCGTGTTGAGGAAGCACTGGGAGTCGGACTCAAAGCCGATGTAGCCGCGGTGCAGGGATTTCTGGAATTCCTTGTTCTTCGTGTAGAAGGTGTTCTCACCGTTCGCGCAGAGCGTGTAGCCCTGCAGGAAGAACGGGTGTGCCGCATAGCGGACGATGTCGTAGTTCGTATTCTGGCGGCACTGGGCGACGATGGACTTGGCGACGAGGCAGCCATTGTCATCCCAGAGGTGGAAGTACGTCGCGATGTCGCGCGGATCGCCGATCTCCTTGAGTGTCAGCACATCCGGCCAGAACGAGTAGACGTAGCCGGCATTCTCCTCTTCGAGGATCTTGCGCAGGGCCAGGCGCGTGTCGAGCAGCAGGTCCTCCTTCTGCTCCTTCGTCATGTGCTCTGCATCTTCCGGATAATCGTAGTTGCGGAAGATGTAGTACGGCATGGCCTGGATGTCGAGGCCCGGCTGCTTGTCCGGGACCGGGATCCACTCGGCCAGCTGCACGAAGTTGTGCGTGTCCATGTACTCCTCGACGAGCTGGGCACCGCGCTGCGTGCAGGCCAGCGACAACAGCGGCTTGTCCTTATAATTGGAAAAGATTCCGTACAGGTCCTGCATGACCATGGCGAAACCTGAGTTATCATGACCTTCCTGCTGCGGAAGCATGAGATGCAGTGCCTTGGAGGGCTGAATGGGTACTTTACTCTTTATGGAACCTATCCGACACATAGCGGTCTCTCCTTCTATCCTTCTATCCTACATAGAATCAATACACAAATGTGTTTGCACAATGCATATGGCGTTACGTAACTTCTATTATAAAAATGTATACTTGACATGTCAACCATAACTTAACATGTATACATGGATACGCCTTATCAAACGATTATTCTCTTTTATTCTGTTTCGATTTCGTGCAAAAAGAAAAGAGACACCGCATCAACGCGAGAGAACACGTTGATACAGAGTCTCATTCTATTTATTCTAGTATCAGAGGTAGCTGACCGGGTTGACCGCCTGGCCATTGACGCGGACCTCGTAGTGGACGTGCGGGCCCGTCGAGAAGCCCGTGCTGCCCATGTAGGCGATGATCTGGCCGCGGCGCACGTGCTGGCCGGCGCTGACGACGACCTGCATCGCATGGCCGTAGCGCGTCGTGATGCCGTTGCCGTGGTCGATGTCGACCATGTTGCCGTAGCCGCCCGCATTCCAGCCGGCCGTGGTGACCGTGCCGTCTGCCGTCGCGACGATCGGCGTGCCCATGTCGTTGGCGATATCGATGCCCGGGTGGAAGTCCGAGCCATTCCAGCGCAGGCCGTACGGCGAGCTGACCTCACCGCGAGCCGGCCAGCCCGTCGGCGTCGTGACCGAGACTGTGCTGCCGACGAGCGAGCCCGGCAACGAGACCATACCCGGCGTCCCCATCGCCTCCTGCTGTGCCTTGAGCTGCTCCTGCAGCTCTAAGAGCGAGGCGCGGCGCTTCTCGATGTCCTTCGCGACATTGTCGAGGGCCTCGCTGACGTTATCGAGGCTCGGCTGCTGCGCGTACGGGCCGCCCTGGCCATCGTGCTTGCCGCTCGTGCCGTCATTCGTCAGGCCGCTGCCGTCGCCCGAGCCGTCATCCTGCGCGGGGCTCGCACCCGACATGCGGCGCAGGTCCGACTCGAGTTGCGTGAGCTGGTCAATCTCATCCTGCAGCGCATTGGCCTTCTTGGAGAGCTGCAGCAGCTGTTCCTGCTGGATATTGTTGACCTCGCGCAGCTCATGGATCTCTGCGGCGCCGTTCTGGTTGGCGAACGTGCTGTAGACCGAGTAGCTGAACGCGCCGACAAAGAGCAGCGCACCTGCTGCCACCGAGGCGATGCCGTATTTGAGCACGCGCTCCGACAGGCGGATGCTCTTCGTGTCGCCGTCATCGTCTGGAATCAGCTTGATCGTATAGATCGTCTGCTTCTTCTTGGCCTTTTTCTTCTTCGTGTCTTTTGCTTTCTCGTCCTTTGCCTTCTCAGCTTCTGCCGCAGCCTTGACTGCCTCGTCTGACAGAGGGGCCATCACCGTCGTCTGCTCGGTCACGCCCTCCTGCTCCGGTGCAGGGGCTGCCTTCTGCGCTTTCTGTTCTTCGCTCTTAGCCAAAGATGAAACCTCCAAACAAAAAAATAATCCACGGAAATGATACGCTCCCTGGATCAGAACTGCCTTTGAATTACTGGAAAAAATGATGCGGTAAATCTTACGCCTATTATAGCATAGGATTTACCGCAATTCAAAGCTTATTTCATGGCTCAGGCTGATGCGCCCTTGCGCATTGCCTCGTCGAGAGCCTGCTGCTCTTCCGGCATCAGCTGGTACGTCGACTGGCCCTTCTCGACCGGCTTGACGTAGCTGCGCGAATCCTCGCGGCCGAAGATGCTCGTGAGGATGACGCCGTCATTGTAGGAGTCGAGGAGTGCAACGGCATAGCTCAGGTCACTGCCCATATCATCGAACGCGCGGAAGCGCACGACACCGACGCGCGTGATGGCGAGCTGCAGCAGGCTATCGAGGCGCTCGTTCTCGCGCTTGATTGCGGCGTTCTCCTCCGATACCTCCTGGATCTCGTTGAGATGCCCGATGAGCATGCGCTCGAGGTTCGCGCCATCCGCGCCCGTCATCATCTTGCGGTAGCGCTTCTTCATGTAGCTGACCTTCATGTAGAGGTTGATGAGCAGCGCCAGCAGGATGACGGCGATGACGCCGAGACCAGCGAGAATCGGGATGATGTTATTTAGGGCAAATTTCGTGATTTCCTGAATATCCATTGTCTATTGAATGCTCCTTCATAAGATACGGTAAATAGATGACGATGTTTCACGTGAAACAATGCCGTCAAGATCAGACAGAGAAGTGCTCGGGCGGAGTCGGATGTGAGTCCTTCTGTCCCTCGAGAAGCTCGAGCAGGCGCTCGAGGTCGTCTTCGGAGTAGAACTCGATCTCAATGCGGCTCTTTTTCTTGCCGGGGCGGATGCGCACCTTCGTGCCGAGGTACTCGTTGAGCTGGCCCACAGCATCCTGATAGAAGGCATCCTGCTGAGCTTCCTGCGTTTCCTGAGCCTCTGCGGACTCGTCTTCCGGCCCGCTCTCCTCTGCATCAAGATAGGCGGGGTCATCGAGCAGTCGGCGCACGAGTTCTTCCGCCTGGCGCGAGGACAGGTGCTCCGCGAGGATGTGTTCCGCGGCCTTGATCTGCAGTGCCTCATCCTTGAGCGCGAGCAGCGGCCGTGCCTGCCCCATGAGCAGTTCACCTGCGACGAGCTTGTCCTGGGCAGGCTCTGCGAGCTCCAGGAGGCGTAGCGAGTTGGCGATGTGCGGGCGGCTGCGGCCGACCTTCTTCGCGAGCATCTCCTGCGTCAGCTGGAAGTTCTGCATGAGGAAAGCGTAGGCCTCTGCCTCCTCGATGATATTGAGGTTCTCGCGCTGGATGTTCTCGATCAGGGCGATCTCACTGATCTCTGCATCGTTATATTCTCGCACAAGTGCCGGTACTTTTTCAAGTCCTGCTTTGCGGGCGGCGCGCAGGCGGCGCTCACCCGCGATGAGCTCGTAGCCCCTCTCCGGCAGGCGCCGGACAATCAAGGGCTGCAGGATGCCGTACTGGCGGATGGACTCGCTGAGGTCCTCGAGCGCCGCCTCGTCGAAATTCTGGCGCGGCTGATAGCGGTTGGCCCGGATCTCATCGGCCGCGATCTCCTGCACCTGATCCTTCGCCGGCGTGATCTCGCGGTTCTTCAAGAGCGCGCCGAGTCCTTTGCCGAGGCCGCCATGTCCCTTACTCACCATGTGCCATCACCTCTTCTGCCAACTTCATATAGGTGTCCGTTCCTTTAGAACGCTTGTCGTAGTAGAGAATGGGCTCGCCGTACGACGGCGCCTCGCTGAGGCGGACCGTGCGCGGAATCATCGTCTTGTAGACGAGCTCGCCGAAATTCTCGCGGACCTCAGCGACGACCTGTTCCGCAAGCCGCGTGCGGCCATCGTACATCGTCATGAGCACACCCTCGACCTCGAGATGCGGATTGAGATTCGTGCGCACGAGCTCAATCGTGTTCATGAGCTGCGAGACGCCCTCGAGCGCGTAGAACTCGCACTGGATCGGCATGAGCACCGAATCGGCTGCGGCCAGTGAGTTGAGCGTCAAGAGGCCAAGCGACGGTGGGCAATCGATGAGAATGTAGTCGTAGTCCTGCTCGACCGGCTCAAGTGCCCGCTTGAGCCGCGTCTCACGCGAGATGGCCGCGACGAGCTCGACCTCGGCACCGGCCAGTTCGATGTTGGCCGGCAGCACGTCGACGCCGAATTCCGTCTTGATGATGGCGTCCTGCACCGCCGTGCCGTTGATGATGACCTGATAGATTGTCGTCGCGAGCGCTGACTTGTCGATGCCATAGCCGCTCGACGCATTGCCCTGCGGGTCACAGTCGACAAGCAGGACCTTCTTCTCCTTTGCCGCCAGACATGCCGCGAGGTTCACCGATGTCGTCGTCTTGCCGACGCCGCCCTTCTGATTGGCTACTGCAATGATCTTTGCCTTTGCCACGAATTTCACCACTTTCTTTGATTTCCCATACCATTCTGTCCTGCAATCGTAAACAAGTGCACAGCTATCCTTGTAAAAGCGTGCTAGAATCAGTATAATTGTTACATTGTAACATCTGTAATGCGTGTGCGGCAGGAGCCTCTGTAATCCGTCACGGCTCCTCCGCGCCGTATACCCTATATCATAATATAGAAATCGCGAAAATGCCATTGTTTCACGTGAAACATTTTAAAAATTTACAGGGGAGGAATATCCATGCCTGTCTACAATGCCCCACTGCTGAAGATTGACCCGAAGGAGACGCGCCGCTATGCAGGGCTCATGCGCGCCAAGGATTTTGATGAACGCCTTATCGAGGATGCCTGCCAGGACGCCCGCCTGCTCGCCGAGCCACGCGGCATCTGGCAGCTCTACGACTACGACTGCGAGAAGCAGATCGTGAAGGCCGACCCACCCTTCCACATCGAGGGAACAAAGATTGGCAAGCATCTCTCCGGCTGTGACAAGGTCATCCTGCTCGCCGTCACGGTCGGCGATGCCATCGAGGACATGGTCACGAAGCGCTTTGCCGATGGCGAGTACGCGAGCAGCGTCCTGCTCGATGCCGCTGCGACCACGGCCGTCGAGCAGCTGGCCGACGGCATGGAGAAGGCCATCAAGCCGAAGATGGCCGCACAGGGCTACGGCATGCGCTGGCGCTTCAGCCCCGGCTACGGCGACTGGCCGCTCGACCAGCAGCCCGAGCTCATCCGCGTGACGAAGTGCGAGACCATCGGCATCTCGCTTTCTGAGTCGAAGATGCTCGTGCCGCGCAAGAGCGTCACGGCCATCATCGGCCTATATAAGGAAGTCAAGGGCTCGGAAGAAGCAGCGCACTCCCCCAATGGCTGTGCCGCCTGCGACAAAGTCGACTGCCCCTCCCGCAAAGCGGTCAAGTGAGCGGGATACAAAAACATTGACATAGAATTCATACTGCATTACTATGTCAATAGAATCTTTGAGCAAGGAAATCAGGAATCACGTATCAGGAACAACTCTGGAGGAATTGGCTATGATCCACATCTTTGACGGTGCCATGGGCACGATGCTGCAGGCCGGCGGCCTCAAAGCAGGCGGCTGTCCCGAACTCATGAACATCGACCACCCGGAAGTCGTCCGGCACATCCACGAGGCCTACATCGAGGCCGGCGCGACCATCATCGAGACGAACACCTTCGGCGCCAGCCGCCTCAAGCTCGACCACTACGGTCTCGAGGACCGCGTCGAAGAGCTCAACACGGCAGCCGTCCGTATTGCCAAAGAAGCTGCCGGCACGCGCGCCAAGGTCGCCGGCTCCATGGGTCCGACGGGCCGCTTCATCAGCCCGCTCGGCGACCTCGATTTCGAAGAGGCCTATGCGTGCTTCAAGGAGCAGGCCAGCGCACTCGCCAAGGCCGGCGTCGACTTTTTCATCATCGAGACCTGCATCGACATCCAGGAGATGCGCGCCGCCCTGCTCGCCTCCAAGGAGGTCGCACCAGAGATCCCGGTCATCTGCCAGCTGACCTACAGCGACGATGGCCGCACGGTCACGGGCACCGACCCGCAGTCAGCCGCCATCATCCTCTCCCACATGGGTGCGGACATCATCGGCGTCAACTGCTCGCTCGGACCGGAGCAGCTTGTGCCGATCGTCAAGACGCTCGCCGCCAGCTGCGACTGCCCGATCAGCGTCCAGCCAAACGCCGGCATGCCGCAGCTCGTCGACGGCGTGACGCATTTCCCGATGGGTCCTGCGGACTTCGGCAACTGGGGCCCGAAGCTCCTCGCCGCCGGTGCCACCTACCTCGGCGGCTGCTGCGGCACGACGCCCGCTCACATCCGCGCGCTGCGCGCGGCGCTCGAAGGGCAGGCTGAGCCCGTGCGCGAGCCGCTGCCGAAGCGCCTCTGGCTCGCCAGCCGCAGCCGCTCGGTCTGCGTCGACAAGGACCTGCCGACCGTCCTGATTGGCGAGCGCATCAACCCGACAGGCCGCAAGAAACTCGCCGCCGAGATCCGCGAAGGCTCCCTGCTCTCCGTCAAGAAAGAAGCCGTGAACCAGGTCAAGGCCGGCGCAAGGCTGCTCGACGTCAACATGGGCGTGGCCGGCATCGATGCCACCAAGGCCATGAAGCAGGCCGTGACGGAAATCGCCCAGCTCACAGATGCCCCGCTCGCCATCGACACGAGCGACGCCGCCGCGCTCGAGGCCGGCCTGCGCGCCTATCCGGGGCGCGCCCTCATCAACTCGGTAACGGCCGAGGACGACCGCATCCGCGACTTCCTGCCGCTGGCCAAGAAGTACGGCGCCGCCATCCTCTGCCTGCCGATCACCGAAGACGGCGTGCCCAAGACGGCCGAGGACCGCCTCAAGGCCATCGAGTACATCGTCGGCAAGGCGAAGGAAAACGGCCTCAACGACGGCGACTTCCTGCTCGACGCCCTCGTCATGACCGTCTCCGCCGACAAGAACGCCTGCCGCGAGGTACTCAAAACCCTGCAGCTCTACCGCCAGCGCCTCGGCTATCCTTCGACGATGGGCCTCTCGAACATCTCGTTTGGCCTGCCGAACCGCCCGCTGATCAACAGCACCTTCTTCGCGATGTGCCTCGCCGCCGGCCTCGACGCCCCGATCATGAACCCGTACGACGAATCGATGCAGAAGGCCCTGAAGGCTAGCGCCGCCCTTTTAGGCGACGACCCCTGCGGCCTCGCCTTCAGCCAGGATGAAGCAAACCTCGCCGTGCCGAAGAAGGCCGCCGTCATGAAGACGACCGACCTGCCGATCCTCGATGCCATCAAGCAGGCCGTCATCGAAGGCGAGAAGGACATCATCGTCGGCCTCGTCGTCCAGGCCCTGCAGGAGGGCAAGTCCAGTAACGAGATCACCGAGAAAGGCCTGACGGCCGCCATGACCGAGATTGGCGAGGACTTCGGCTCCGGCCGCATGTTCCTGCCGCAGGTCCTGCTGTCGGCCGAAACGATGCGCGCGGCGTTCGACAAGCTCAAGGAGCTCATCCCCGCGAGTGCCGAAGCCGATAAGGGCACCTTCGTCATCGCCACCGTCAAGGGCGACGTCCACGACCTCGGCAAGAACATCACGGGCGCGCTGCTCGCGAACTCCGGCTTCAAGGTCATCGATCTCGGCAAGGACGTCGAGGCTGATACCATCGTTGAGACCGCCCTCAAGCAAAATGCCGACGTCGTCGGCCTCGCCGCCCTGATGACGACGACCATGCCTCAGATCGATAAAGTCATCGACAAACTGCGCCGCGCCGGCGCACGCGCCAAAGTCATGATCGGAGGCGCCGCCGTCACCCAGGACTACGCCGACAGCTGCGGCGCCGACGCCTATGCAGCCGATGGCGTCAAGGCAGTGAAATTGGCTAAACAGATTGTTGGTGTAGAGTAAAAAGACATATATCCCCGACAGAGGGGAAGACATTTCGGCTTCGTCACTCCGTAAAAGGCGAAGATGCACCTGCGTGCGGACGGAGGGGGCTGTATTTCGGCTTCGTCGCTCCGCTAAATGAGCCCTATGATACAATATCCTCTCGATGCCACCCCGCCGCCTGCCGCGGCGTTCTCACATCGCATCTCTATGCCCAAGATTATCAGGGCTCAGCCCTGCGGGCTATCGCTGCGCTCCTGCAGGCGAAATACAGCCCCCTCCTGAAGTTACGTCCTGTACTTTCACTGTGCGCCTGCAAGCAAAAAAACATGACTCGCCTTCTAGCCGAGCCAAGTTCGCATGCTAAGAACTTCATTGTCCACGGCAGTTCCTTCAAATGAGCTAAGATGCACCAAAAGTACCTTCGGGCGAGCAGGGCTGCACAAAAGCGTAGCGTTGGCGCACTGCGTCAAGAATCGATTTTTTCCCCACCAGAATCCTATCAAAAGAGCGTCGTCCAAGCGAAGCGCGTTTAGCTCTTTTGATAGGATTCATTAAAAGGGAAAAAATCGATTCAGCAGTGCGCCACAGCGAAGCGTTGTGCAACCCTGCTCGCCCGTCCACTACATCTGCATCAAAAAGGAGCCCGTTTCCCATCCGAATGGATGAGGAAACGGGCTCCTTTGCCGTTATCCGAGTATCGTCAATCAGAACAGTACCTTTGCGAGGTGCAGGTAGTCCGGGTCGAGGACCTTCTTGTTGTTGACTGCATCGTGCAGGTCGATCGAGACAACGCGGCCCTTGCTGTAGCCGAAGACGATGTCCGACAGGCCCGAGATCAGTGCGAGGGCAGCCTGCTCACCGAGCTGGCTGGCGCGGACGCGGTCGATGACCGACGGCGAGCCGCCGCGCTGGATGTGGCCGAGGACCGAGACGCGCGTATCGAGCTGCGTCTTCTCCGCGATGTACTGGCCGATCTCCTGACCGCTGCCAGCACCCTCTGCCACGACGACGAGGATGTAGCGCTTGCCCTTCTTGTAGGCTTCCGTCATGTTGTCGCAGATCTCATCGAGGTTGTACTCCTCCTCCGGCACGAGGATGTACTCAGCGCCGCCCGAGATGCCCGAGACGAGAGCCAGCCAGCCGCAGTTGCGGCCCATGACCTCGAGGACGATGACGCGGCGATGTGCCGAAGCCGTATCGCGCAGCTTGTTGATCGCATCGATGATCGTATTCGCAGCCGTATCGCAGCCGATCGTGTAGTCAGAGCCCCAGACATCGTTGTCGATCGTGCCCGGCAGGCCGACGATAGGGATGCCCGTCTCCTTCGAGAGCAGCGATGCGCCGCGCAGCGAGCCGTCGCCGCCGATGACACAGAGGCCCTCGATGCCGCGGTCCGTCAGATGCTTGTAGCCCATCATACGGCCTTCCGGCGTCTTCCAGCGTTTGCAGCGCGCCGTGCCGAGGAACGTACCACCGCGCTGGATGATATCACTGACATCCCTGGACTTCATCTCAAACATATCCTCTTCCAGCAGACCGTGATAGCCGCCGCGGATGCCCCATACCTTGACACCCTCGTACAGAGCCGTACGGACGACAGCGCGAGCTGCTGCGTTCATGCCTGGGCTGTCGCCGCCGCTCGTCAAGACTGCAATACTTTTCAACATAATGGAAGTCCCCCTTGAATTGAGAATTGCTAGCATATTGACTGAATCAAAACCATAGTATGGCGTTTATCATCTTTAATCATACCATAAAAGCCCCGAAGAAAACAGGGATGACGGTTATTTTTTCGGACCAGCACAACCCTTGACAAAAGGCCATGAGGATGATAGATTTTAACTAGATGCTGTGCAACTGACGGAAGTGGATGACCACAGGGAGCACAGGGAAGAAGAGCCGACCGTCTGGGCACAGCCTGGATTTGTGTCGGCTTTTTTTGTATGTGAAAAAGGAGCAATAGGAAATGAAAGAACTGGAACTCAAATACGGATGCAACCCGAACCAGAAGCCAGCCCGTGTCTTCATGGAGCACGATGCTGAGCTGCCGTTCACCGTCCTCAACGGCCGTCCGGGCTACATCAACCTGCTCGACGCGATGAACAGCTGGCAGCTCGTCCGCGAGCTGCGCGAGGCCACCGGCCTTCCGGCTGCCGCTTCTTTCAAGCACGTCAGCCCGGCAGGCGCTGCCGTCGCCGTTCCCCTCTCCCCCGTCCTCGAGAAAGTCTACTTCGTCGAAGGCGTAGAGCTCTCCCCGACTGCCACGGCTTACATCCGCGCGCGCGGCGCGGACCGCATGAGCTCCTACGGCGATTTCGTCGCCCTGTCCGACGAGTGCGATGCCCAGACGGCCTCCTTCCTCAAGCGCGAGGTCTCCGACGGCATCATCGCGCCGTCGTATTCGCCAGAGGCCCTCGAGATTCTCAAGTCGAAGCGCAAGGGCACGTACCTGATCCTGCAGATGGATCCCGCCTATCAGCCGGCAGAGCTCGAGCGCAAGCAGGTCTTCGGCGTCACCTTCGAGCAGAAGCGCAACAACGTCGCCATCACGGAAGACTGCCTCAAGGATATCGCGACGAAGAACCACGACCTGCCGGAGAACGCAAAGCGCGACCTGCTGATCGCCCTGATCACGCTCAAGTACACGCAGTCCAACTCCGTCTGCTACACGAAGGACGGCCAGGCCATCGGCATCGGCGCCGGCCAGCAGAGCCGCGTCCACTGCACGCGCCTTGCCGGCACGAAGGCCGACAACTGGTTCCTGCGCCAGAGCCCGCAGGTCCTCAACCTGCCGTTCAAACCGGAAGTCCGCCGCCCGGACCGCGACAACGCCATCGACGTCTACATCGGCGAAGAGTGGGAAGACCTCCTGGAGACCGATGACTGGAAGCGCGTCTTCACCGAGAAGCCGCCCGTCTTCACGCGTGAGGAGAAAAAAGCCTGGCTCAAGAAGGAGACAGGCGTCTCCCTCGGCTCCGATGCCTTCTTCCCGTTCGGCGACAACATCGAGCGCGCCCACAAGAGCGGCGTGACCTACGTCGCCCAGACCGGCGGCTCCATCCGCGACGACAATGTCATCGAGACGGCCGACAAATACAACATGACGATGGCCATGACGCACATCCGCCTGTTCCATCACTGATCCACCAAATATCGACAGCAAAAATCCCGGCGCATTTCCGCCGGGATTTTTATTTTGCTTCATGATAAAGGATATCAATATGCTATACATTATAAATTTTTAGTATTTTATGTTTCTGAAAAATAAGTGTATAATATATTTAAAGGATAATAGATATTGAAACGAAGTGACTATTAAAATGTGACAAACGTCACACAGACATTTTCCCTTCATCTTTGAATAGAAAGGCGGGATCGGACATGAAAGAACGGCCGCGTGTCGTCATCCTCGGTGGAGGTATCGGCGGCATCAAAGCAGCGCAGCAGCTGGCCAATCAGCCGGTGGACGTGCTGATCATCGATCACAACAACTACCAAGTCTTCCAGCCGCTCCTTTATCAGGTAGCGACGTCGATGCTCTCGACGGATGAGGTCGTCTACCCCATTCGTGGTTTCTTCAAAAAAGCAGCTAACGTGGATTTCCTTTTAGCAGAAGTCCGCGGCATCCAGCCAAACGAAAAAATCGTCAAAACGAGTCACGGGGACGTTCCCTACGACTACCTCATCATCGCTCTTGGCTCGACGCCAAATTTCTTCGGCAATAAGGAAGTAGAACGAAATGCATTCCCATTGAAGACCCTGCAGGATGCCATCCGCATCCGCAGCCATCTCTTAAGTGTCTTTGAAGAAGCTTCTGCTGAACCAGACCCTGAAAAGCGCAAGGCTCTGCTGACCTTTGTCTTTGTCGGCGCTGGCCCAATCGGTGTTGAAGGGGCAGGCGGCGTATCCGAGCTCGTTTACGATGTCCTGCAGAAAGAGTTTCACCATATTGACTTTGATGAAGTCAGCATCCATCTGATTGGCGCTGATCCATGCGTGCTCAGCATGATGTCCGAAAAGCTCCGTATAGAGACGCTCAAGGTCCTGCAGAAAAAACGCATTGACGTACAGTGCTCCATGCTCGTGACGGGCTACGACGGGGAGACGCTTTCCTACCGTCCGATGAAGGCGCCCAAAGATGCGCCGTGCTCCACGATCAAGGCGAAAACGGTTGTCTGGTCGGCAGGTGTACGCCCTGTGGACTGTCTCAGCAGCTTTGCCTGCGAAAAAGACTGCGGCAAACGCCTGCTCATCGATGATACGATCCGTGTTCCAGGCATGCAGGATATCTTTGCTATCGGGGACTGCTCAAGCTACACGCCGCCCGGTGAACAGCGTCCTCTGCCGACGCTTGCGCCCGTTGCGCTGGCGGAAGGAGAGCTCGCCGCCAAGAACATCCTGCATGATGTACGCGGGGAAGAGATGGAACATCTCCATTACAAGAGCAAAGGCGTCATGGCCATCATCGGCAACAGTGAAGCTGTCATGGAAGCAGGCCCGCTGCGTGGCCGCGGCTTTCTCGCCTGGTCGGCCTGGCTCTGGATCCATCTGCTCACGAAAGCAGGGTTCCATGCCAATATCACCGTCACGTTTAAATGGATTTTCAATTATCTCTCGGGGACACGCCTTGGCCGCCTGATCACCCGTCCTGAATTGCAAGGCCTGCCTGAGTCCATAAAAAATACGCCGGAAGTTAAAGATGCCGGAGCAGAGAAACAGGCGTCGTAATGCATGTAAAGCAAAAAGCTTTTACATAAAGAAAATTTACCTTTTAGTCCAGATATATAGGAGGGATTCGCATGATTCCAGAAACGAAACTGAACAGTCAGTATGGCCTTTTCATCGACGGGGCCTGGCGTCCGTCAGCCGATGGCAAGACATTTGATTCTTTTTGCCCTGCGACTGGTGACAAGCTCGCCAGTTGTGCAGAAGCCACATCGCAGGATGTCGATGCTGCCGTAGACGCAGCCTGGAGAGCCTTTGCCACGTGGAAGAAGACCACGGTCAAGGAGCGTGCTGCCCTTCTCAACAAGATTGCCGACATCATCGATGCACATACGGACGAGCTGGCTCTCATCGAGACCCTCGACAATGGCAAGCCCATCCGTGAGACAAAGAATATCGATGTGCCGCTTTCCGCTGCGCATTTCCGTTATTTTGCCGGCTGCATCCTCGCTGAGGAAGGCTCCGCCACGATGCTCGACAATACGACCATGAGCATCATCCTGCGTGAACCGATCGGCGTTGTCGGCCAGATCGTACCGTGGAACTTCCCCTTCCTCATGGCCGCGTGGAAACTCGCACCGGTGCTCGCCAGCGGCTGCTGCACGGTCCTGAAGCCGTCAAAGACGACCTCCCTTTCCGTGCTGTACTTCGCCAATCTCATCAAGGATGTCCTGCCGCCAGGTGTATTCAACGTCATCACGGGCGCAGGCTCAAAAGCCGGCCAGTACATGCTCGACCACAAGGGCTTCTGCAAACTGGCATTCACAGGCTCAACGGAAGTCGGTCTTTCCGTTGCCAAGGCTGCGGCCGAAAAACTCATTCCGGCTACGCTTGAGCTCGGCGGCAAATCCGCGAACATCTTCTTCGCGGATTGCAACCTCGAACAGGCTTATGATGGTGCCCAGCTCGGCATCCTCTTCAATCAGGGGCAGGTCTGCTGCGCTGGTTCGCGCATCTTCGTTCAGGAAGATATCTATGACGAATTTGTAGCAGAACTCGCCAAACGCTTCAACAAAGTCAAGATTGGCCTGCCGTGGAAGGAAGATACGCAGCTCGGTGCGACGATCTATAAAGCTCAGCTCGATAAGGTGCTCTCCTATGTCGAACTCGCCAAAGAAGAAGGTGCGACCATCGCCTGCGGCGGTGAGCAGGCAACTGACGGTGCGCTCAAGAACGGCCTCTTCATGAAGCCGACGCTCATCACAAATGCCACGAACGATATGCGCGTTGCCCGTGAAGAGATTTTCGGACCTGTCGCCGTCGTCATCAAGTTCAAGACGGAAGAAGAAGTGATCAAGATGGCCAACGACAGCGATTACGGCCTTGGCGGCGCTGTCTGGACACAGGATATCAACCGTGCCTTCCGTGTTGCTAGCTCCATCGAGACGGGCCGCGTCTGGGTCAACACCTACAACCAGATTCCTGAAGGCTCGCCGTTCGGCGGCTACAAGCAGTCCGGTATCGGACGCGAGACGCACAAAATCATCCTCGAGCACTACACGCAGATGAAGAACATCCTCATCAATCTCTCGGGACAGCCATCCGGCTTCTATTCGCAGAAATAAAACACCGCCACTCCTTGGCTTACCATATTCCCATCCTGCTTTTCCTCACATACAGCAAAAAAACCGGCGCACTACTCATGCGCCGGGATTTTTGCTTCCATGATCCAGATCAATGCCGAGGAAGAGGATCCTCTATGCCGTCCAACAAAGCCCGCGTCTGAGGTACGGCAGATGGTTTTACCTGCTCTTGGATTGTGCAGGCTTTCGTCAGATACTCCCGTGCTTCTGAAAGATTTCCCAGCTTGCTTTCTGTTTTCCCAAGCCAGATCATGACCTGCGCAGTATAAGCATGACGTTTCCCGAGGCTGTTGCGGCGAATGGACAGGCACCTCAAAAAAGCTTCTTTCGCTTGTGCATATGCTTCCTGCTGATAGTAGATCTTGCCAAGGCTTTCGTAGCTCCATGCCGTTGCTGGATGGTCCGGCCCCAGAGAATTCTCTCGTATCTTGAGCCCTTCCTGAACGTATTTCAACGCTTTCACATAATGTTCATCCTCTCTCCCCACCGCCATTGCCGCATAGTCATTTCCCAGCATGGTCAGAGAGTCCGCAATGGTCGGATCGTCCGGCGTATAGACTTCACGGCGCAGTTTCAGTCCCTTCTCATGCCAGATTATCGCATCCTCACACCGATGCTGCCGTTGATACACCGTACCGATATTATGATACGAATATGCCAGCTGCTGCTTGTTCGGCACCGCCTGCTTCTCGCGGATCTCCATGCCCTTTTTATAGTTCTCCAGGGCTTTATCGAGATTATCCAGATTGATATAGACAATCCCGATATTATTCAAGATGTCCGCATGCAATTCCGGGTTATCGATATCATGGACATCCATACGGTTTTCAGCCAGGCGGAAGTTGTCGAGAGCCTCGGTGTACTGAGAGTCTTTACGGTAGACATTCGCCAGATGATTATAAGCTTCCACGATATCTTTGTAGGGCGGATGCGCCTGCCCTTCCCACATGCTGATAGCCGTATGATAATCCCGGATTGCGGTCTGATAATCTGCGAGCTTCACAGCCAGATCCGCATGCAGGCAGTACGCTTGCGGCAGCAGTGCCTGACTAGCATCATCCGGAGAATCCTTGCAGATTGACAAGGCCAGGTTGCATTGCCTCCAAGCCTGCCGGTACTGATGTGCCTTGTAAATCACCTTTGCCTGGCGGATCAGCAGGCCGACCGAATCCCTATCGTATGATGTATGAAACAATTCTCCGGCACGGATCAGGATGGTGCAGACATCGTGACGATCCATGGCCTGGATTTCTTCATCATTTGAAGTATACACGCGGATTGCCGCATCCAGGTAATCCTGGCATGTCTCGATTGTCGGGTGCAGATTCCGCAGGACAGCCGTTTCGATCAGAGGGTGCAGGTGGATACGGTCGTCCTCGGCCGCTTGATGAGACTCGCGAATGATCCAGCTCTGATTGACGAGGACATTGATAGCGCTGATGCTGCAGCCATCCAGCAAGAACTCATCAAAGAATGTCATGCGGACCCCGTTGATCGAGCAGAGGGCGAGTTTCATCAGGATCTGCTTCGCTCGCTCATTCATCGCGCTGATATTGAACAAGGTAGAGATCAAATTATAGATATCCTCTTGTTCATAATTGTTATCTTTCTCGACGGGAATCTTCAGATCACGCGTGTCTTTTTTCTCCTTGAGAACTGTAATCATTTTAGCTGGCGACATGGTATACTCACGCATCGTCTTGGCAATGAGCTCAATCAGCATGGTATGACCGGATACCATGCGGCAGATTTCCTTGAACTTATCGATATTCTTGGCCGGCAGCTCAATGGGGCCCTCCTTGCGGGGGCTGTAGTTCAAACGGAAGAGCTCCAGTTGTTCCTCATCATTGAGCGGCTTGATGGGAACCATATACATTTCCTTGTAGAGGGTTGTGTTGCGGCTCGTGATCAGCACATGCAGTTCCATATCTGCGAGTTCCTCAAGGATGCGCTGATCCTCCTCCGGCAGAGTAGCCCCCATGATATCCATATTATCGATGATCAGGAGTGCGTCCTCATGAAGCGCTTTCAATGCCTTCATGCGAACTTGGAGCCCTTCATCACCGGCCTTGTCTTCCTTCTGATATTTCTTCAAGCCCTGAAAGGGAATATCCTGGATCGTCGTTTTCAGATCTTGGTGAAAATAAACCATCTGTACCTGTTCATAGGTATGATCACGCTTGCGGCGGTCTGCATAGTGCAAGGCCGCCTGTGATTTTCCCAGACCACCGATCCCACAGAGGACTGCCAGTCCGTACTTCTTCATCACAGAGGAGAGCTTATCCAAAAGATCAGTACGTCCGACAAAGCCCTCTGTCAACCGGTAATTCAGTGGTGCAAAGGAAATAACCTGGCTAGGATCTGCTTCGTTGACCCGCTTTTCCTCGCGGGACTCCTCCGCTCGCTCCACAATCTGACGTAAGAACGCTTCTCTGGCCTTCTGTACTGTTTCCCGTGACTTGTGTTCGCTTTCCAAGAGCGAGATCTTATTGTAGAGCGCGTCGAGTTCCTGATCAGAGGCGTCACATTCATGCAGATACTGATAAATCTTCTGGACGTATTCTGGATAGGCTTCCTGACAAAACAACTGCTGATAGAAATTATCTTTCGTGACTATACTGCTCATCTGAGGTGTCTTCCCGTTGAGCAGCCTCGAAATGCTTGAGGGACTGACCTTCAGATCCTCGGCAATATCTTTTTGATTCAACTGTTCTTTGACTGTCAGAAACGTCAGTAAGAATGGATAGGTAATATACACACTAGCTCTCCCCTTGTGAATCGTTCTCTAATGGTATGATAACAGCTTTCTTGAATAGGGTTCTGCAATTTCCTGCAATTTCCTGCAATACGCTTGCAATCGCAGGGAATTTTGTTGCGCACGAAAAATGCATCAAAAAAACATCGTACTTATCTCGGCTTGCAACGACAAACATCGTATCATAAAGACAACAAAGAGATGCGGACCGCAGAAAGGAGAACCACCATGAAACGAGAACAGCAGAACACCTTTCACCAGCAATTAAAAATTATTTTCAAAGGTTATCGCCATCTGACCAAGAAGCTGAACCGGCAGCTGGCTCAGCTCGGATTCAGACTGGAAGACAGCAAGACGCACTACAAGATTTACTATGGCGAAGATCACCGGCACGCCGTAGTCATCAGCAAGACTTCTTCGGACTACCGTGCGGGACTGAATATCTGCCGTCAGCTTTATACACTCGTGCCAGCCCATCAGTAAGCTGGCCCGGGGGCATGATAAACAGGAGGAATATATCATGAAGAACAAAATGAATCCTATCTATGCAAGTACTGTTGGTACGATGAAAAATGCAAAAGCCGTGCACCAGGCAGTCCGGAAAGTGCGGGCCTTTGAAGCAGTCCAGGAAGAGCTTTCAACCCTGAATACGATGCGGGACGGCAGCAAGGGATTCAAGGGTTTTGTCGGAGAGAGCATGGAAGCGGCAGAATCCTCGGCCCGTGGACGCGCGACCATCGTGTTGAATGACAACGGCATTGCTGACCTGAAGCATATCAAAGCCGATGGTACGGCCAGCTTCAAGCAGGTGAAGATTGGCTACAAGCCCGGACAGATTGATTTTGCACGCTATAAGGGGCAGACAATCGTGATGGATAAGGGGAATCCCCATTTTCATGCGCTGAAAGCAGAAGCCGCAAAGTCCGGCGTAAAAGTCGTGGAAGGCCATGTCACCGAACAGGAAACTAAGCTCTTGGCTGACGCCATGCAGCTGGAAACAAAGGTGACCGGCAAGACGAATGCGACGCTTGTGCCCAAGGTTTATCAGTCAGCCAAGACTGCTGCAGCAGCACATCATGCCGGCGTATCGGCGGCAAAATCCGGCGCAGCTGCCGGTGCAGGCTTCAGCCTGGGCAAGAATATCGTCCAGGTGGCAAAAGGCAATAAGACGGTTGCAGAAGCCGCTGGCGATGTGATTGTCGATACGGCGGAAGCTGGTGCCATCAGCTACGGTGCCGGTGCTGCAGGCAGTCTGCTGGCCAGTACGGAAATCGGTGCAGCTGCATTGGAAACAGCCGGTGCAGTGGGTGCGACAATTTCCAGTGCTCCTGTGATCAGCTCAGCAGTCGGTGCCGGAACGGCGATCACGGGAGCGATTGGTGGTGCGGGGGCCTCTGCTGCTGCAGTCGCCACCGGAGCAGTAACCAGTGCAGTCGCCTCGGCTGCTACAGCTGCTTCAAGTGTCGCAGCAGGAACGGCAGCCGCCGGTGCTGTCGGTGCCATCGGCTCCGGAGCTGTAGCTGCCACGGCCGCCATCGGCGCCGCAACCGTAGCGGCTGCACCGGTCTTGGTGGTAGGAGGCATTATCGGCGGATTGATCAGCCTCTTTGATGATTAAGGACACTCCCTCCCCACAAAAAGCCGTGGTCTGCGATTACATCACAGGCCACGGCTTTTTCATTCATTGTTTCACGTGAAACAATATCGAAGCCAATGCGGCGGCACATATCTTCGGAGATAACTAGATTATCATAAAATTCTTGCTTGTTTTCTCATTTGCGATACAATAAAAGAAAGACATAGATACACGTGAAATATGAGAAATGAGGCGATTTTGATGTTCCAGAAAATCGGTGTGCTGGCCATGGTGCCCGTGCTCGTCGCGGCGGCACCTGCCTATGCCGAGTGGCACGGCAATGCCCATATCGAGACGGTCGAGGTGACGGGCAGCTATCTGACGGACGACACCTCCGAGGCCGGGCTCAAGAAGGCCCGCGAGGAAGCGCATAAGGATGCCCTGCGCCTCGCTACGGAGAAGGCCGGCGTCTTTGTCCAGAGCTATTCCAAAACGCACAATCAGGTACTTACTGAGGATGAGATTCAGTCCATATCCGGCAACATCCTCGCCGTCCAGAACGAATCGTATGCGACGAGCAAGACAGATGACGGTTACACGCTCGTCACCTGCCATCTGACGGCCTACATCCAGCTCGACCAGGTCGACCTCAACCAGGCCATCCAACAGATCAACATCGAGGGCGAGAACCGGGAGCTCAAGGCCGTCATCGAGGGCCTCAAGCACAGCCAGGGCAAGGCAGGCGAGCTGCCATACGGCACGGCCTACTTCCAGAAATTTGCTCAGAACAGCGCTCTGCTCAAGAAAGTCTGCGAAGTCGGCTACGACGTCGACAGCGTGAGCTACGACAAAGCGACGGGCCTGATCCGCTACAACCGGTTCACGAGAGCCGTGGACGATGATCAGCTCTATGCGTTCCACGTTGAGCTCTCCTATCCGGATAACACCGAGCGTATCTACAAGATCACAAAGATCACCGAGAAACCGTTCCAAGCCACCGAGTTGAAGTTCAAGAAGGCGCGCGAGACCATGCTGCCGATTGCCACCTACTCCACTGACGACTACTACCGCCGCCTGGTCTGCAAGCAGCTACAGCTGCCCGAGTACGCCCACCTCAAGCAACCGGGCTGGGGCCCGATTCCTCTGCTCGAGCCGCCGCTCTACACCGACAAGCTCAACATGAAGCGCATCGATGGCATGCTCTACTGCTCGCTGGCCGACACCGAGGACGGCCTCGCCAACCTGCTCTTCCCGAGTTTCGCCGTCCGCTACGACCCGCAGCGCAAAGTCCTCGAAGAGGCCGATATCCTCTACACCGACAGCTGGATTCCCGCGAGGACAGAGTATCTCGCCGCTATCCCCTATCTCGATTTTCTCTACCACGATGGCGACTTAGAGAACCCCTGATGCCACATCGGCAACAAGTGCCGCGCATCTTCTACCAGCTCGATTCCATGCCGCGCCTGGCCACTGGCAAGATTGCCAAGAAAGCGCTCAAGGACATGTACGCCGAAGCGCATAAGCACTGAGGAGCCGTACCGATAACAATAAACGAAAATAGGCGTCGATGTTTCACGTGAAACATCGACGCCTATTTTTGATTTCACTGCGCCGCGATGATCACGAGCCCAAAGCCCGTGATGCCCTGCATGAACGCAGCCAGCCCGATGGCTAGCGCCGGTAAGAGATGCGCCTGCCAAACAGCAGTATCCAAAACAACCACAATCTTTCTGCAATCGATGCCGAATTGATTTCGGTAGTCTTGCTGTCAAAGATTATTTTGCTATTTTATCTCCTCTTTAAATGTTTCACGTGAAACAGTGTCGGAACCGATGAGTCGGCACATGTCTTCGGGAATGGGGGCCTCGATGCGGATCTCTTTGCCGGTATCGGGATGGAAGAAGTGGACGCGCCAAGCGTGCAGGGCTTGCCGCGGGATTGTATCGCAGGAGCCGTCGTAGGCTGTGTCGCCTAAAAGAGGATGGCCGAGGGCGGCGAAGTGGACGCGAATCTGGTGGGTGCGGCCGGTCAGCAGATGGATCTTGAGCAGGGAATATGATGGCCACGATGCGATGGTCTCGTACTCCGTCAGGGCGCGCTTGCCATCGGCGCGCACCTGCCAGTGATTCGCCTTGCTCGGGTCACGGCCGATTGGCATGTCGATGCAGCCGCTTGGACGGTCCAGATTGCCTCGCACCAGTGCCAGGTACTCGCGGTAGATCTGGCCGTGATGCTTTGTCATCGCGTGCTGGATGCGCGCGGATTTGGCGAGGATGACGATGCCCGTTGTGTCTCGGTCGAGCCGATAGAGCGGATGGATGCCGGCTGCTTCTCCCCTGCGCTCGAAATAGCCCGCCACGGCATGGACGAGCGTATCGCGCGCCGCGCGATACGTCGGATGAACGATCATGCCCGCGGGCTTGTTGATGACGAGGAAGGTCTCATCCTCATAGAGAATGTCGAGGAGCAAGTCGACGGGCACGACGGACGATACTTCCTGCCAGAGCAGCGTCAGCTCATCGCCCGTATGGACGCGCAGGCGGGCATCGCCATGCTGCTTCCCATTGACGAGGACCGTGCCGTTCCACTTGATGTGCTTCCAGAGCTTCGCCGAGAGCCCGAGCGGCGCGCGCACGAGTTGGCGCAGTTCCCTGCCGTCGTGGGCAGCATCTACGGTATAGGAAATCTTCAATGGGATTCTTCCTTTCTTCCAAAAGCAAAAGGGGATGTTTCACGTGAAACATCCCCTTTGTCTAAAATGCATTAAAGCGGATTCTTTGCCGGTGTGCCGGCCTTGCGCGGATAGGCTTTGGGCGTCGGCATGGTCTTCGTCACGGTGATGATGGCGCGCTTGTCATCAAGGCCGGGCAGGTGGACTTCGCGCACATCAGTGTGGCTGCCGCCCATGACTTTGATGGCTTTCGCCGCTTCCTCGACTTCTTCGGCATACGCCCTGCCCTTGAGTGCGAGGAAGTGGCCGCCGCGCTTGACGAACGGCAGGCAGTACTCGCAGAGGATGGGCAGGCGGGCGACGGCGCGCGAGACGGCGAGATCATACTGCTCGCGGTACTTCTTCATGCGCGCCCCCTCCTCTGCTCTTGCATGGACGCAGTCCACATCTTCGAGGCCAAGCTCATCGACGACCGTCTGCAGGAAATTGACGCGCTTGTTCAGCGAATCCATGAGCGTCAGGTGCACCTGCGGGCAGAATATCTTTAGCGGCAGTCCGGGGAAGCCTGCACCAGTACCGACATCAATTATCGATATCTTAACATCAAAGAGCGCCGGATCGTATGCGGAGAGCGAGTCGACCATGTGCTTGACGGCGACTTCATGTTCCTCCGTAATGGCAGTGAGATTCATTTTCTCATTCCACTCCACGAGCAGCTCGTAGTAGCGCGTGAACTGCGCGAGCTGCTTCTCACTGAGCGTCAGCCCGAAGTCCTCTGCTGCTTTCTTCATCTCATCTCGAAACATCCATCTTCCCCCTCTCAATCTTCCTCATTCTGTTTCGCTGCATCATGGAGACGCTTCTGCTGCTCGAGCCAGACGAGCAGCACGGATACATCGGCCGGCGAGACGCCGCTGATGCGCCCAGCCTGACCGACCGAGCGCGGACGGATGGCCGCGAGTTTCTCGCGCGCCTCATCGCGCAGACTCGGTACATCCTGATAATCAATATCTTCCGGCAGGAGCTTCGCCTCGAGCTTCTCCATGTGCGCAACCTGCTCGAGTTGTTTCTTGATGTAGCCCTCGTAGAGGATGGAGGTCTCCACCTGCTGGCGAACTTCCTTCGCGAGCTCCGGCAGCTCGGGATACGCAAGGCGCAGCTTCTCATAGTCGACCTGTTGGCGGCGCAGCAGGTCAGCGAGTAGCTGGGCGCTCTTGATGGGCTCGATGCCCGCTTCTTGCAGGCGGGCGTTCGTCTCCTGGCTCGGGTTGATATTCGTCTCCTTGAGCAGCTTCATCGCCGCTTCGATGGCCTCTTTCTTTTGGGTGAAGCGCGCCCAGCGGTCGTCCTTGACGAGGCCGACGCGGCGGCCGTACGGCGTCAGGCGCAGGTCGGCATTGTCCTGACGCAAGAGGAGACGATATTCTGCACGGCTTGTCATGATGCGGTAGGGCTCATTCGTGCCCTTCGTCACGAGATCATCGATGAGCACGCCGATGTAGGCCTCTGAACGTTTAAGAATGAGAGGCTCTCGCTTCTGGATGAACATAGCGGCATTGATGCCGGCGATGATGCCCTGCGCTGCCGCCTCTTCGTAGCCCGACGTGCCGTTGGCCTGCCCTGCCGAGAAGAAGCCCTTGATATCCTTGAACTCCAGCGTCGGCTTAAGCTGCGTCGGATCGATGCAGTCATACTCGATCGCATAGCCCGCGCGCATGACGTGCGCGTGCTCGAGGCCCGGGATCGTCTTGAGGAAGGCGAGCTGCACGTCCATCGGCATGCTCGTGCTCATGCCCTGCACGTAGACTTCATTCGTGTGCAGGCCCTCCGGCTCGAGGAACAGCTGATGGCGGTCCTTGTCTGGGAAGCGCAGGATCTTCGTCTCGATGGACGGGCAGTAGCGCGGGCCGATGCCCTCGATGATGCCGTTCGCCATCGGCGCGCGATCCATGTTGTCGCGCAGGATCTTGTGCGTCGCTTCGTTCGTGTAGGTCAGCCAGCATGGCACCTGCTCGCGCGTCCGCTCGTCGCTCATGAACGAGAAGTTGCGCGCCTCCTCGTCGCCCGGCTGGATCTGCATCTTCTCGTAGTCGAGCGTGCGGGCGTCGACGCGGGCCGGCGTGCCCGTCTTGAAGCGCATGAGCCGGATGCCCGCCGCCTTGAGTGAATCCGAGAACTTCATGGCCGGGCGCTGCCCGTTCGGACCGCCGCTGTAGGTATGCTCTCCGACGATGATGCGGCCCTTGAGATACGTGCCCGTCGCCATGATGATGGCCGGCGCGAGGTAGACCTCCCCCGTCTCGACGAGGACGCCGCGCACGGCCTTCTTGTCCTCGGTCAGCAGCAGGTCCGTAATGAGGATCTGCTTGACGTCGAGGTTCTCCGTCTTCTCACAGGTCTCCTTCATCGTGAACTGGTAGAGCTTCTTGTCCGCCTGTGCGCGCAATGCGTGGACAGCCGGCCCCTTGCCCGTGTTGAGCATGCGGAACTGGATGCAGGTCTTGTCCGCATTGACGCCCATCTCGCCGCCGAGCGCATCGAGCTCGCGCACGAGATGGCCTTTGCCTGGGCCGCCGACCGACGGGTTGCAGGGCATCAGGGCAATATTATCCATCGAGAGCGTCGCCAAAAGCGTCCGGCAGCCGATGCGCGCAGCGGCCAGCGCCGCCTCCACGCCGGCATGGCCAGCGCCAATGACGATGACATCGTATGATCCAGCGGTAAACACGAAAGTTCCTCCTTATTTTATATTATATCCTTATCTATATCATGATATGCAATCGACTCACTTGCCGATGCAGAACTTGCTGAAGATCTCATTGATGATATCCTCGCCGACCGTCTCGCCTGTGAGCTCGCCGAGTTTCTCCCAAGCAGAGCGCAGGTCGATGGAGATGAAGTCGAGGCCCATATCTGCCTCGATCGTGCGGATGGCCGCCGCAAGGTGCTCATCCGCTTGGCGCAGCACTTCGGCCTGGCGCGCATCGGTGACGAAGGTGCCTTCCTGTCCGGCCTGCGTGCCCGCATAGACCTTCGCAGTGATGGCCTTCGTGAGCGCCGCAAGGCCGTCCTGCGTGCGCGTCGAGATCGTGATGACGGGCACCTCTTTCTTGACATACTTTTGCAGCATCTCGGCCGTGACGACGGGTGTCAGGTCGTCCTTGTTGAGCAGCAGGATGGCATCGCGGCCGCGCACGAGCTTGAGGATCTCTTCATCCTCGCTGTCGAGCGGGCGCGATGCGTCGAAGAGCGCGAGGATCAGAGCAGCTTCCTTGACATAGGAGCGCGCCTTCTCGACGCCGATGCGCTCGACGACGTCATCCGTTGCGCGGATGCCCGCCGTGTCGATGATGCGCAGCGGGATGCCGCCGACGTCAGCGTACTCTTCAATGGAATCGCGCGTCGTGCCCGGCACATCCGTGACGATGGCCCGCTCCTCGCGGAGTAAGGAATTGAGCAGGCTCGACTTGCCGACATTCGGCTTGCCGATAATGGCCGTCAGCAGTCCGTCGCGAAGGATCCGCCCCGCATGTGCTGTCTGCAAGAGGCCGGCGATTTTGTTGCGTATCTCAACCACATTTTTCTGGATATCGTACGTCAGCACATCGTCGACTTCATCCTCGGGGAAGTCGATGGCCGCCTCGATATGGGCAATCATGCCGAGGATCTCGTGGCGCATCGCATGGATGCCCTTCGAGAAATGCCCCGTCAGATGGCCTGCCGCCATCGTCAGCGACGTCTCCGTCCGCGCCTGGATGATGTCCATGACGGCCTGCGCCTCCGAGAGGTCGAGCCGCCCGTTGAGGAAAGCGCGCTTCGTGAACTCGCCGCGCTCCGCCGGCCTTGCCCCCGCCTTCCACGTGAGTTCCAGCGTCTTGCGCAGCGTCATGAGTCCGCCGTGGCACTGCAGCTCCACGACATCCTCCACCGTATACGAATGCGGCGCGAGCATGACGAGGGCCAGCGCCTCATCGACGACCTGGCCCGCCTCATCCACAATATGGCCGTAGACGGCATGATGGCTGCCCGCCTGGACGAGCGGCTTGCCGTTCTTCGCCTCGAAGACCTTGCCGGCCGTCTTCAGCGCATGCTCTCCGCTGATGCGGATGACGCCGATGCCGCCCTCGCCCTGCGGCGTCGCGATGGCACTGATCGTATCTCCCTGCTGCATACTGTCTTCCCTTCCTTTCGCTCTCGAGTCATCTCGAGTCGTTCTAAGCAATTCCGTTCTCAATCATTCTAGTACATGGACCCCGGGCAGGTAAAGCAAAAAGGGCCTGCTCCCAGAAGGAGAAAGCCCTTTCACAGCTCTCTGTATCTTGCTGTCTGTCCGGGTTGAGGACAGGGTCAATTGTCCTCGTTCTCCCGGCTGCACCGATTGCTCTCCGCCCGACGGCGGCGGCGCGGCACGATGACGACATAGCGGCGCGGCTCATCGCCGGCGCTGTACGTCGAGACCTTGCGGCTGTCCTGCAGCGCCATGTGGATGATCTTGCGCTCATGGCGGTTCATCGGCTCGAGATGGATTTCCTGGCCGATGCGGCAGGCCTTCTCAGCCAGATGGCCTGCGAGGCGCGTGAGCGTCTCCTCACGGCGGGCGCGGTAGCCCTCGATGTCAAGCTGGACATGCAGGCGCTCGCCTGCAACGCCGCGGTTGGCCGCGAGGTTCGTCAGGTACTGCAGCGCATCGAGCGTCTGCCCGTGCTTGCCAATGAGGATGCCGAGGCTCTCGCCCTCGATCTGGAAGAGGATGCCCTCCTCCGTCTCCGAGCGCTGCAGCTCGACCTCGATCTTCATCGCGGCAAACACATCCTCGAGGAACTTGCGCGCGCGCTTCTCCTGTTCGAGCAGCGACACAGCATCCTTTGCCTTGGCGGCCTTAGCAGATGCTGCCTTAGCCGACGCATCCACCTGCGTTTCTTCGACCTCTTCCTCCAGGCGCGTCTCCAGCTCTGCCATATCGGCAGACGGGTCAGCAGCCTTCGTCTCAGCCACTGCGGCGCCATCGATATCGCGGACGCGGATGCGCGCATCCTTGCGGCCGATCAGGCCGAGGAAGCCGCGGGAAGGCTGCTCGAGCACCGTGTACTCCAGGCTCGCTGGCGCACAGCCGAGGTCAGCGGCGGCTGCCTCAAGCGCCGCCTCGACCGTCCGGCCGGTCCATTCCATGGTATCTGCCATATCAGGCAGCCTCCTTTTTCTTGTCGTCGTGGCGATACATCCACCACTGCTGCGTGATCTGGACGATGTTCATCGTGACCCAGTACAGCACGAGGCCGGATGGGAAGTTCAAGCTGATCCAGCCGATGAAGAGCGGCATGACCGTCATCATGATCTTCATCTGCTGATTCATCTCCGTCGTCGTCTGCTTCTGCTGCAGGAACGTCGTCAGAGCCGAGAGGACCGGAAGGATGTAGTACGGGTCCGGGTCCGACATGTTCGGCAGCCAGAGGAAGGCAGCCGACTCCGGCGTCGGATACGTGAAATTGTAGAGCGCGTAGTACATGCCCATGAGGATTGGCATCTGGATGAGCAGCGGCAGGCAGCCAGCCAGCGGGTTGACACCGGCCTCCTTGTAGAGCGCGCCGACCTTCTGCTGCATGACCTGCGGATTGTCCTTGTACTTCTCCTGGATCTTCTTCATCTTCGGAGAGAGCTCCTGCATGGCCTTCATCGACTTGACCTGCTTGACCGTCAGCGGGTAGAGCAGCATCTTGATGAGGATCGTCAGCAGGATAATGGCCACGCCGTAGCTGCCGAAGCCTGCCAGATCCGTCACATTATAGAGCGCCTGCAGGACAACGTGCAGGAGATTCTCGATCGGTTCGAATATCGTTCCAAAGAAACCCAATATATCACATCCTAATCTTCACAAAAATACCAGTAATACAGAAAAACATCCCCTATGCCTCACGGCACGGGATCATAGCCACCCTTGTGGAACGGGTGGCAGCGCAGGATGCGCTTGAGGGCCAGCCAGCCCCCACGCCGGGCTCCATAACGCTCGATCGCTTCGAGCGCGTATTCAGAACACGTCGGGACATAGCGGCAGGAGGGCGGGAACATCGGCGAAATGAATCCGCGATAGAACCGCACCAATAGAAGCAGAATTGTCTTCAAGCTCAGGACCTCTTTTGCCTTGCAGTAGATTTCCCATGCTTCGGGCGGACCCCATGAAAGACATGGAGGTCCCTCTTCGAGCCCTTAAAGATGCCAGCCTGCTGGCCGAGCTGCAGGAAAGCCTGCTCCACGGCCTGGCACTTGGCATCAACGATGGGCTTGCGGCCGACGAGCAAGAGAGCCGCATCCTCGCGGACGCGGTCCTGGTTCAGCCGGTAGGCCTCGCGCAGCAGGCGCTTGACGCGGTTGCGCGTGACCGCACAGCCGAGTTTCTTGCCCGCGGCAAAGCCGACGCGGCCGCGCACCCCATCCGATGGGAAGACATACAGCACGAAGTAGCGGTTCGCATACGAGCGGCCGCTCCGATAGACGCGCTGGAAGTCACTGCGGCGCTTGATGATCCGTCTCCTCGGTAAGGTAAGCATTCGCATTTCCCCAAAATCCAATTGAACGAGTTAGTAAAACGGAAAAAGATAAGCAAAAAAGGCCACCGAAGTGACCTCATCCGATTTATGCCGAAAGCTTCTTTCTACCGCGCTGGCGTCTTCTCTTCAGAACGAGACGGCCGCCCTTCGTCTTCATGCGCTCACGGAAGCCATGGGTCTTCTTTCTCCAATGGTTGTTCGGCTGGAAAGTCTGTTTCATGTGTGTAACACCTCCTTCTGGATTTGTCTCTGAGACTAATTGGCTGTATAGAAGCATAGTATCAGATTTTAACTATGTCAAATTATAGACTACCGACTCGCGGCCTGTCAAGGATTTTCCCTTGTCTTTTTGCAGGCAGGCTGTGGATATTTTCAGGCTTATGGCCACTTGCCCACAGAAAAACTGTTGATAAGTCCCGTCACTTTTGATAAGATATTGTTGATTATTGTGCGGAAAACCCCATTGGTGCCCTGCGAGGCAAGGCTCGTAAACGTAAGATATCATCCACATTTCCCGCCACTATACCCAAGGAACGACTATACTTATCCACAGCTGTGGATAAAAATGTGGATAACATTATGCACCTGTGGAAAAAGTTTCTACATATTCTAATAGCAGGAAAGGATTTTTTTCATGGAGCAGACACAGCTGCAGGCTGTCTGGGAGCAGATCCTCACCAAGATGAAGGAAACGCTCGCCGAGTCAGCCTTCAAGTGGTTCAACTCGGTCAAGCCCATCTCCCTGACCGAGGCTGGACTAGTCCTCAGCGTGCAGAACGACCTCGTCAAGGACTGGATCACCAGCCATTACCTCACGATCGTCGAGGATGCGGTCAGCGCCGTGCTCGGCAGCAAGCACAAAGTGAGCTTCCAGATCATGCCCGAAGCACAGCCAGAGCCAGAGCCCGCACCGCCAGAGAAAGCCGCGGCAAGCACAGGCGATGCCAAGGACACGTCATCGTCCAGCCACAGCAGCCGCAAGAAGGAAGACCCCAATCAGGGAACGCTCTTCCAGGAGCAGCCGCCCGCGCCCGTCGACAACGGCGACATGCACATCGTCGCACCGGGCGACCGCTCGTCACTGAACCCGAAGTACACCTTCGAGACCTTCGTGACCGGCAGTTCGAACCGCTTTGCCCATGCGGCGGCCATGGCCGTCGCCGAATCACCGGGCAAGGTCTACAACCCGTTCTTCATGTACGGCGGCGTCGGGCTCGGCAAGACCCACCTCATGCACGCCATCGGCAACCGCGTGCTGCAGAACCACCCCGAGATGCGCGTGCTCTATGTCTCGAGTGAGCAGTTCACCAACGAGATCATCCGCGCCATCCAGGAAGGCAAGGCCGAGCTCTTCCGCCAGAAATACCGGACCATCGACGTCCTGATGGTCGACGATATCCAGTTCCTCTCCGGCAAGCAGAGCACGCAGGAAGAGTTCTTCAACACCTTCAACGCCCTGCACGTCGCCGACAAGCAGATCATCCTGTCATCCGACCGCCCGCCGCGCGAAGTCCAGAAGCTCGAAGACCGCCTGCGCTCGCGCTTCGAGGGCGGTCTGATCACCGACATCCAGGCACCGGACCTCGAGACGCGCATCGCGATCCTCAAGAACAAGGCGCTGCTCGACCACGTTGACGTGCCGAACGACGTCCTGATGTTCATCGCCAACCGCATCGACAGCAACATCCGTGAGCTCGAGGGAGCCCTGACGCGCGTCGTCGCCTACGCCTCCCTCATCAACAAGCCCGTCACGACCGACGTCGTCGCCGAGGCACTCAAGGACGTCTTCCCGAACAGCCATAAGAAAGAGGTCACGCTCGAGGTCATCCAGGAGATCGTCGCCGCCTACTTCAAGATCCGCATCGAGGACCTCCATTCCAAGAAACGCACGCGCAGCATCGCGTTCCCGCGGCAGATCGCCATGTACCTCTGCCGCGAGCTCACCGACACCTCGCTGCCGCAAATCGGCAACTTCTTCGGCGGCCGCGACCATACGACCGTCCTGCACGCCTACGACAAGATCGCCAAAGAGCGCGAGGAGAACGCCAAGCTTCATAAGATCATCAAAGACCTCATCGAGAGCATCCAGAAGATGTAAATCCCCCACAGACCGCCGTGGATAACCCTGTGGAGAAGCCTCTGGATTTCCTGTCGATGGATTGTGGATAACCGATAGGGGAGTTTATCACCGTGGATACTGTGGATAACCTCCCCTATTGTTATGAACAAGTTACCCACAGCAAACTGTGATGAACAGCAACGCCTCAGACGACTTATCCACTTTTCCACACGACCTACTACTACGTCGGCTATTTATATAAATATTTTAGTTATCATAAAAAAAAAAGAGAGAAGGCCCCAAAGTATGAAAATCACATGCAATAAGAACGAGCTCACCAACGCCCTGCAGATCGTCGCACGCGCAGTAGCCACCAAACCACAGACCCCCATCCTTTCCGGTATTTATCTGAGAGCCGAAGACACGACCTTGGAGCTCCAAGCCACAAATTATGAGATTGGCCTCGTTGCCCGCATCGAGGCAGACATCGAAGAACCTGGCGAACTGACCGTAGGTGGCCGTTATTTCCAGGAAGTTGTCCGCAAGCTGCCTGGGGAAAACGTCAAACTTGCCTGCACAGCAGATGAGAAGATCGTCCACATCGAATCGGCCATGGCCAAATTCACCCTGCTCTCCATGAACGCAGCCGAGTTCCCGACCATCCAACCGCTCGAAGGCAATCTCGACTTCGCCATCAAGGACAACATTCTGCGCGACCTCATCAAGAAGACCGTCTTTTCCTGCAGCACCGATGAAGCGAGACCTGTTTTCACGGGCTGCTCCTTAGAGGTCACCGAGAACAAGGTCACGATGGCCGCGACGAACACGCATCGCCTCTCTGTCAAGTCGGAGACCTTCGACCAGAGCATCGGCAACATCAAGGTCATCATCCCTTCGCGCATCCTGCAGGAACTCCTCCACAACATGTCTTCGGACATCCCGACGGATGTCAAGATCTCCTGCAGCTACAACCAGATCAGCTTCTCCTTCGACAATCTCTACATGACCTCGCGTCTCATCGAGGGACAGTTCCCGAATTACCGCGGTGTCATCCCGCCGGATTTCGCGACGCATATCAAGACGGATACGGCTGCTTTTGCTGCTGCCGTCGACCGCATCTCCCTGATTGCCAGAGCCGGCGTCTACAACACCATCAAGCTCGAATTCGCTGACAACCAGATTCACATCACCTCGAACAACCCGGAAATCGGCAATGCCGAGGAGTACATCCCTGCTGAGATCGACGGTCCGGATATCGCCATCGCCTTCAATGCGCAGTACATCATCGACGTGCTCAAGAACATCGACAGCAAGACCTGCCGCATCGGCCTCAACCAGCCACTCTCCCCGGCTTCCATCCAGGAAGAGGATGATGACAGCTTTGTCTACATCGTCACGCCGGTACGCACGAATCATTGAGACACATTTTTACGCAGAAAGCAGAAAGAGGATTTACCATGAACATCGAAGAAGTCAAGATAGACACGGAAACGATCCAGCTCGACCAGTTCCTCAAATGGGCTGGCGTGCTCGGCTCCTGCGGCGAGACGAAGGCATTGATTGCCGAGCGCCGCATCAAGCGCAATGGCGAGACTGAGTCGGCACGCCGCCGCCAGCTCCACGATGGAGACGTCATCGAAGTCGAGGGACTCGGCGCCTGGAAAGTCGTCCATGACGAGGTCCACGAGAAAGGCTGATATAAGAATGTATGTTCGTTCTTTAAAGCTGAGAAATTATCGGAACTATTCTGAGCTCGAGCTTCTGCTGCAGCCGGGCATCAACATCTTCCTCGGCCCGAATGCCCAGGGCAAGACGAATGTCGTCGAGGCCGTCTACTACGCCTCGCTTGGCCATTCGCACCGGACACATCTCGACACAGAGCTCATCCGCTGGGACGCCGGAGAGGGCTGCATCATCCTCGACTTCGACCGCCGCGGCGTCATGAATCATCTCGAGTTCCAGTTCAGCCGGGCAAAGAGGCGCCGCATCCTGCTGAACGGCCACCCAATCCGCCTGAAGGAGCTCATCGGCAGCATCAACACTGTACTGTTCTCACCAGAGGACCTGTTCCTCATCAAGGGAGCGCCGGCCGGACGCCGGCGCTTTTTAGACGGCGAGATCTCGCAGGCAAGCCCTGCCTACTACCACGAGCTCGTCGAGTTCAACCGCATCATCAGCCAGCGCAATTCGCTCTTGAAGCGCATCCGCGAGCGGCGCGCCGACAAGTCGATGCTCGCGCTCTGGGACGAGCAGCTCGTAGCGAGCGCCGAGAAGATCATCCGCAAGCGCATCGAGGCCGTGCGCAAGCTCAACATGCTCGCCAACCTCATGCAGCGGCGCATCTCGAGCGACCAGGAGAACCTGACCGTCAGCTACGAGGTACATGGCGGCGAGGACATGACAAAGGGCTTTGCTTCATGGTATAATGAAATGCTGAGGAAATCGCAGGAGACCGATATCCTGCGCGGTTCGACGAGCTATGGCCCGCATCACGACGATCTCGTGCTGACGGTCAACGGCATCAACCTGCGCACCTTCGGCTCGCAGGGACAGCAGCGTACCGGCGTGCTCTCACTGAAGCTCGCCGAGCTCGAGTTCCTGCGCTCCGAGACGGGCGAGTACCCCATCCTCTTGCTCGACGACGTCATGAGCGAGCTCGATGTCAAGAGGCGCCAGCAGCTCCTGCAGTTCATCCGCCGCGAGCGCATCCAGACGCTCATCACCGCGACGGATGCCGCCTATTTCCCAGCAGAGGGCATGGGGCGGTACTACCATGTCCAGAGCGGCCAGATCACGACTTGAGGGTTTGACCGTCGGTACAGGCTGTCCGGAATGGAGGTGGCAGTATGGCAAAGCGCACACCGGGCCTCGAGAAGGTGGTCAGCATCATCCCGAAGGCCATCCACGAGCTCGGCACCAAGCAGGAGCGCGAGTTCTACCAGCACTGGGTGCTCTGGCACTGGGCGGATATCGTCGGCAAGGCCTACGCGCAGAACGTCAAGGCCGTGCGCATCGAGCGCGAAGTGCTCTACGTCTGCTGCCGCAATCCAGCCTGGAGCAATGAGACGCGCTACCAGATGCCCCGCATCATCCAGAAGGTCAACAACTACGCGGGCGGCAAGATGATCAAGGACATCCGGCTCAGCCGCTCCTGGAACATAGAGGACTGGGAGGCGCACGACGCCTCCGCTGACACGGCAGCAAAGGCAACCGAAGTCCCTGAGATCAACGTCGGGCGCGAGCGGGCTAAGATGCCGCTCGACGCCGCAGACATCAAGGCTGCCGAGACGGTCAGCGAAGGGCTCGAGGACGAAGACCTCGCCTGCAAACTGCGGCAGCTCTACCGCAACGGGCGCCAGCTCGACAAGCTGCGCCGCGCGCGCGGCTGGAAGCCCTGCCCCAACTGCGGCCGCCTCTGCCCGCCGCAGGCCGCTTCTTGCAGCAATTGCCGCAGGCAGCGGGAAGAGGACGTGCGTGCCAAGGTGCGCGCTGTCCTGCGCGACATCCCGTGGGCGCGCTGCAAGGAGGTCTGCGAGTACGTGCCGGAGTGCACGCCACAGCTGCTCAACGAGCAGCGCGCGGCGCTCGTGCAGCTCATGGCAGTGAAGGTTGCCGTCAACGACCGCACGAGCATGGAGGCCAAGACGCTCGTCATGCTCTACCGCTGCCTGCCACCGGACAAGCTGACCGAGGACGCCATCAGGCGGGCGCTCTACGAGCTGCGCTTCAACATGTACTGGCCACCCGACTACAAGATGCCGAAGCGCTACGAGGCCATCCCGCTGCGCCACGCGCAGAAGCGCCAGTACGGCAAGCGGGCAGCTCAGGAAAAGAGCCAGCAGGCAGGCGCTGAGAAAGCAGAGAATGCAGAGAAAGGATGATGTGGCATGTTCCTGCATCTGGGCAATGATGTCTCCGTGCGCACGCGCGACATCATCGCGATCTATGACTACGTGGGCTTTTTCGTCAAGGAAAATCAAGACAATATGCGCTACTTCGCACGGTGCAAGGCCGAGGGCAAAGTGTGGCGGACGACGGCTTCGATGGATCTCGTCAAGTCGATCGTCATCACGGCGGACAGGGTCTACCTGTCCGGCATCTCCACCATGACGCTCAAGGACCGCACGCGCGCGATTTACGATATGGACATTGGTGTAAGTAACGATAAAAAGTGAGGAAAGAGTTTTTATGGCAAACGATAACGACAAGAAATCCATCGATCTGACTCTGACGCCGGACGACCAGCCAGAGGCTGCTCCGGCACCGCAGAAAGAGGTCGAGGACCTCACCGACAAGGACCTCGACACTACGGGCGTCGAGATCCACACGGATGAGTCGAGCGCCGAGGTCACGGCTGTCGAGGCCGACTACGGCGCCGAGCAGATCCAGATCCTCGAGGGCCTCGAGGCCGTCCGCATGCGCCCGGGCATGTACATCGGCAGCACGAGCGAGCGCGGCCTACACCACCTCGTCTACGAGGTCGTCGACAACTCCATCGATGAGGCCCTCGCCGGCTACTGCGACCACATCGACGTGACAATCCACAAGGACAACAGCATCACAGTCGTCGACAACGGCCGCGGCATCCCGGTCGACATGCACGAGAGCGGCAAGCCGGCCGTCGAGGTCGTCCTGACCGTCCTGCACGCGGGCGGCAAGTTCGGCGGCGACGGCTACAAGGTCTCGGGCGGCCTGCACGGCGTCGGTGTCTCCGTCGTCAACGCCCTGTCGACGAGCATGGAAGTCCAGGTCAAGCGCGACGGCAAGATCTACGAGATTGCCTTCGAGCGCGGCGTGACGACGAAGCCGCTGACTGTCGTCGGCACGACGACGGAGACGGGCACGCGCGTCCACTTCGTGCCGGACCCGGAAATCTTCTCCGTCACGACGTACAGCTATGAGACGCTGCGCCATCGCCTGCGCGAGCTCTCCTTCCTCAACCACGGCATTACGATCGGCCTGCACGACGAGCGCGTCGAGCCCGTCCGCAGCGAGCAGTTCCACTTCGATGGCGGCATCAGCTCGTTTGTCGAGCACCTCAACCGCAAGAAAGAAGTGCTCAATCCGGAGCCAATCTACTTCAACGGCGTCAAGGACGATACGGTCGTCGAGATTGCCATGCAGTACAACGACAGCTATCAGGAGAACATCTACTCCTTCGTCAACAACATCAACACCGAGGAGGGCGGCACGCACCTCGCCGGCTTCAAGCTCGCGCTGACGCGCGCAGCCAACGACTTTGCGCGCAAGCAGGGCATCCTCAAGGATAAGGATTCCAACCTCTCGGGCGACGATGTGCGTGAGGGCCTGACCTGCGTCATCAGCCTCAAGATCCGCGAGCCGCAGTTCGAGGGCCAGACGAAGACGAAGCTCGGCAACTCCGAAGTCCGCGGCATCGTCGACTCCATCGTCACGGAAGGCCTCTCCGAGTACTTCGACGAGAATCCGGCCATCACGAAGCGCATCATCGACAAGGCCATCATGGCCGCCCGCGCTCGTGAAGCCGCCCGCAAGGCACGCGAGCTCACGCGCCGCAAGAACGCCCTCGAGGTGTCGAGCCTGCCGGGCAAGCTCGCCGATTGCTCCGTCAAGGACCCGGATCAGGCCGAGATCTACCTCGTCGAGGGTGATTCCGCAGGCGGCTCGGCCAAGCAGGGCCGCGACCGCCGCTTCCAGGCCATCCTGCCGCTGCGCGGCAAGATCCTCAACGTCGAGAAGGCACGCCTCGACAAGATCTTCGCCAACGCCGAGATCCGCACGATGATCACGGCCTTTGGCACGGGCATCAGCGAGGACTTCGACCTCTCGAAGCGCCGCTACGGCAAGATCATCATCATGACCGATGCCGATGTCGACGGCGCGCACATCCGCACGCTACTTCTGACCTTCCTCTACCGCTACATGAAGCCGCTGATTGAGCACGGCCACGTCTACATCGCCCAGCCGCCGCTCTACCAGATCCGCAAGGGCAAGAAGCACTGGTACACCTATAGCGACGACGAGCTCTCCAAGAAGCTCGACGAAGTCGGCCGCGATGGCGTGACTGTCCAGCGCTACAAAGGCCTCGGCGAGATGAACCCAGAGCAGCTCTGGGAGACGACGATGGACCCGGAGGGCCGCACGATGCTGCGCGTCGAGATGGAAGACGCCGAAGAAGCCGACGAGCTCTTCACCATCCTCATGGGCGATAAGGTCGAGCCGCGCCGCCAGTTCATCGAAGAGAACGCCAAGCTCGTGCGCAACCTCGATATCTGATTTTTTGACTTTTCTCTTGCCAGAAGCACAGGATTGTGCTATATTGGACATACACGATATACGATACTTCCAACAGGGGGAGTAGCTGAACGGCCACCATCGTCAGGACGGAGCAATCCCGGTGCGGCCGGCGCTAGCAAGCAAGACCCTGCCCTATGACCGCCATTTTCGGCGGCATATAGGGCAGGGTTTTTCGTATATGCCGTAGAACTCTACAGGAAAGCCTGTCAATCAGGGAATCATCGGAATCATCTTAGGGAAGTGAATCGATTGGAACAATTCTTTGCGGGGATGTTCTCGCCGGAATGGCTCGCAGCGCTCTCGGGCATCTTACTGCTCGACCTGCTGCTCTCCGGCGACAACGCCATCCTCATCGCCCTGGCCTGCAAGAACCTGCCGCATGAGATGCGCCGCAAGGCCATCATCGTCGGCGGCCTCGGCGCCGTCTTCGTGCGCATCGTCTGCACGCTCTTCGCGACTGGGCTGCTGGCCTCGCCGTACATCGAGTTCATCGGCGGCGCCGCGCTCATCTTCATCGCCATCAAGCTCGTCACCGATCACAGCGACGGGCGCGTCGACGACAGCGGCAATCATCCGACCACCTTCGGCCAGGCCGTGCGCACCATCCTGATCGCTGACTTCATCATGAGCATCGACAACATCCTCTCGCTCGCTGGCGTCGCCAACACCGTGCCAGAAGGCAAGTGGAGTCTCATTATTTGCGGACTCATGATCTCCATCCCCATCGTCCTGTTCGGCGCCCAGATCTTCCTGATGATCATGCTCAAGGTCCCCGCCCTCATCTACCTCGGTGCCGGCATCCTCGGCATGACCGCCGCCGAGCTCATGACCGAGGACAAGGCCCTCGGCGTCTACTTCGCCCCCTACTCACTCGAGCTCAAAGTCCTCTTCGTCGCCGCCGTCCTGCTCATCGGCTACACTATCAACCGCCGCCGCGAACGGCAGCACGAAGGCTGAAATATATACAAGATAAATGAGATATATCCTAGGAGGAATAATCATGAACATGAATAATATCAAAACCGTGATGCTCATGGTCCTCATGGCCGTCATCATGATGCTCATCGGCGGACTCGTCGGCGGGCGGACCGGCCTGACCATCATGCTCTTTTTCTCGATTGCTATGAACCTCTACAGCTATTGGTGCAGCGACTCCCTCGTCCTGCGCTGGAGCGGCGCCCAGGAAGTCACGCGCGAAGAAGCACCGCAGCTCTACGCCCTCGTCGAGAACCTCGCAAACCGCGCCGGCCTGCCGATGCCAAAAGTCTGCATCATCGACGCCGACGAGCCCAACGCCTTCGCCACCGGCCGCAACCCCAACCACGCAGCCGTCGCCGTCACCACCGGCATCATGCGCGTCCTCGATTACAACGAGATCTCCGGCGTCCTCGCCCACGAACTCGCCCACGTCAAGAACCGCGACATCCTGACCTCCACCATCGCCTCCATGATGGCCACCGTCATTTCCTACGCCGCCCAGTTCTTCATGTTCTTCGGCGGTTCCAGCGACGACGACGACGGCGTCAATCCGATCGCCGCCATCGCCATGATGATCCTCGCCCCGATTGCCGCCATGCTCATCCAGATGGCCATCTCCCGCTCCCGCGAGTACGAAGCCGACCACGACGGCGGCGAGATCTGCGGCAACCCCAACTACCTCGCCGATGGCCTCGAAAAAATCGAGTACTACGTCACCCATTCTCAGGAGACCCTGCCGAGCGCCAAGCCAGCTACTGCCAACATGTACATCGTCAACCCCTTCGAAGGCAGCGGCAAAGCCCTGACCAAACTCTTCAGCACCCACCCCGATACAGCCGAACGCATCGCCCGCCTGCGCGAACAAGCCAGAGAGATGTGCGTCCGCTAATCGAATAACGAGCATAAAAAAACGAGGTACCGACTTGGTACCTCGTTTTTGATTTGTATCTAGGGGACGGGGGATGTATTTCGCCTGCAGGAGCGCAGCGATAGCCCGCAAGGCTGAGCCCTACCCCATCCCTGCCTAGTCCACACGATGTCAGAACGCCGCGGCAGACGGCGAAACCCGCCTCAACGGCAAAACGAGCCATAGGGCTCATTCAGCGGAGCGACGAAGCCGAAATACATCCCCCGGCCCCCTTGCCAAACCTATCTCCTGCCAAACGTAACTCAAAGCAGCGTAAACAGCAGCGCACTGATCGTGAAGTAAGGCCCGTAGGCGAAGTAATCGCCCTTCTTGCGCTTCCCCGTCGCGAGCAGGATCAGCGCTGCCATCCCGCCGAGCACGATGCCCGCGATCACGACGGTCATGAGCATATCCGAACCGAACCAGAGCCCGAGCGCAGCCATGAGCTTGATGTCCCCGCCGCCGATGCCGCCCTTCGTCAGCACCGCCAGCGCGAGAAACACGACGCCGCCCACAGCCGCTGCCATCAGGTGGTCCGTCAGCACGCGGTCGAGCAGCGGGATCGAGATGAGCCCAATCACCGCAAACGGTATGAGCATGCGGTCAAAGATCACGCGCTGCTCCAAGTCCGTCCACGTGTAGAGTACCATGAAGTACTGGAAGATCATCAAGAACACCAGCTTCGTCAGATGCACGTATGGAAGTGTGAGCATCGTGAAGCAGAACAAGAACCCGATGCAGACCGCAAAGCGGCCCGGCCGCTTCTTCTCCTGCTCCTCGATGCGCTCCGGGAAGCTCAGTAGCCCCTCAGTGCCCTTCGCCCTGCGGTAGCTCGCCGCGATCCAGCGGCTGCCGAGCAGCCCACCGCCCACCGCCAGCAGTACCGATAGCAGGCATTTCATTATGACAAATATCATTGCGAACACTCCCTCTGCAAAAAAAGAGTTATATGCTGACCTTATCCTAGCAAAAACCGCGCCGTACGTCAAAATTTCTAAGAACAAAACGCTCTGGATATGGTATAATTATTGCGATAAAATAAGAATGATGGAGAGCCTTGCCTGCAAAGGCATGGCAGAGTCGCAGCAACAGTTGCAGCTGGACCTTTCCTAAAGGTCCATGAGAACAAAGTAAGGGAATGGCAGTATGGCAAATCAGCTGAAACCCATGGAGCGCATCCGTGAGTTCCTCGACAAAATCACATATGGTCAATGGGTGGTGGCGGCAGGTGTCGTCAGCATCCATTGACCATATGGTCTACCTCGCGATGTCCGGTGACCACGAGAAGGTGGCCGAGAAGCCGCAGACCAACCTCGTGCAGGTCGTCGCCGCCAAGCAGGACATCCCCGAGCGCACCGTCGTCAAGGAAGACATGCTCAAGGTCGTCGAAGTCCCGAGTGAGCTCGTGCCCGAGGGCGCCTTTCACGACGTCGCCGACGCGATTGACCATCCGACGAGCACCGCGATACAGCAGGGCGACATCATGACCTCGCGCAAGGTCTACGTCGACATCCGCATGGCGGGCTTCACGGGCATCATCCCGCCCGACTGCCGCGCCGTGACCATCCCGATAAACGACGTCACCGGCGTCTAGGGCTTCGCGCATCCGGGCGACTACGTTGACATCATGATCATCACCGGCACGAAGGAGAACGGCATCAACGGCCGCATCATCTTGCAGGACGTCCTCTTGCTCGGCATCAACCGCACGGCCGACTTGCCGAACACGCCGACCGGCGATAGCAGCAAGAAAGACGGCTCCTCGGGTGATAAGCAGGACGCAAGCTCCGGCACAGCGAACGTCGGCAGTGTCAACACCAAGGCCGATAGCGCAACGATGGCCACTGCCACCGTCGCCTTGAAGCCAGCCGACGCACTCAAGCTCGCCGCCGAATCGCAGGAAGGCACGCTGTACCTCGTCCTGCGCCCGTTCAAGCCGCGCGACATGTACACGTTTGACACCGACTATGCCGGCGTGCCGCAAGGAAATGGCTAGTCTGCTTCGAGCTCGAGCGCTCCGCAGCCCGCACCGAGTTCGGGTGGCTACAGCGCGCCGAGCAGCTCTAGCTCTGGCGATTCGGCCAGCTCGATGCCCGTCCTCGGGCGGACCATCGAGGTCATCCGCGGTGTGACATCGACGAGGGAGGGAGTCGAATGAAAAACGCCATCTACGGCCTGACGGCCACTGCCACTGCAGCAGCAGTGCGGCGCCGCAGAAGTCGCAGGGAGGCTCTTCTGCGAGCGCCGGTTCATCGGGCGGCCTGCAGTCGCTCGGCTCGAATCTTGGCTCGTCTGCCGACACGCGCGGCGATCTCAACGACTCCGTCGTCAACCTGCTCGAGATGACGAATCCCGACCAGATCAACATCGAAGCGATGTTCGTCGAGATCAGCGCCAATGACTCCAAGAGCCTCGGCATCAACTACATGTCGCAAGATTTGAGCGATGATAGCAGCAGTGGCATTACCATGAACTCCGCCGGAACCTTCTACGCCGGTGAGTCGTATGGCCGCCAGCGTGACAGCGGCAGCCACTGGTACAACCGCAACTGGCTCTTCACTCATTTCTCGAAAATCAATGCCGAGATTCACGCCATGATCGAGAACGGCAAGGCCCGCGTCGTCTCGCGGCCGAATGTCACGACCATGAGCGGCAAAGATGCCAAGATCCTCATCGGCGGCGAGATCCCGTACCAGACCTCGAACGGCTTCGGTGCAACCTCGACCGACTACAAGGAACAAGTCGCGTCAGAAGACGGAAATCGTCGTCCTGATTACGCCGCGCGTCGTCAGTGAGGAGACGCCGGCGCGCATGTCGCCGGACATGGAGGATGCCTACAATGACAGCCGCCGCGAGGTCCGCGATATGAAGCAGGTCGACGTCAACGGCGACATCCCCGAAAAGTCGAACGAGCAGCTGGCCAAAGAAGCCAAAGACGCCGCCAAGGCTGCGAAGAAAGCCGCCAAAGCACAGGCCAAAGCCCCTGCCATCGCCCCGCCAGCCGAGCCAACGGCTGAGCTCCCGGGCGACCGCATCAAAGCGACCGCCCGCGACTGCACTAGTCAACAAAAACTGGACACAAAAAACAAAATTTTTTTCAGATTCAATCCTAAGTTTGGACAGCTCCGTATTGTTCACGATACTGTCGTGGTGTTAAGTACCCTAAGGAATAAGCTGGTCGCTCTTCATTGAAGAACTGGACATATCGGGCTACGCTCTTGGAGACGTCTGTCTTATCTTCAAGATGGAAATCCACGGAGAGCTCGGTCTTGATCCAGCCATTGATGGACTCCATCGCTGCGTTATCTGTCGGCGTTCTGCCCCGTGACATGGAGTGCTGGATATTGTACATGGGCAGCAGCTCGTTAAAGGCCTTAGAGGCCTAGACAGAGCCCTGATCCGTGTGCAGGACCATCTTGCAATCTGGGCATTTTGCTTTCAGCTCCAGGAGGTCCCGCAGACCGCTCAGATACGTTTCCCGGTCACCGCGTTTGCTTGAGAGGGAATACGCCAGAATCTCATTATCCCAAAGATCCATGTACAGCGTTAGTTCATAATATTCGTCCTTCACCCGGAAGACTGTCATATCACTCACCACACACTGCAGTGGTCCGGTAATATTGAGTCCAGCCATTAACGGATTGGGGAATACGCGATCCCTGGCACCGGGTTTCCAGTAATGACAGCGCCGGCTTTCGCACTTGATACCAACCGCCTTGCAGCATTTATGTGCATAGGGATTCGACATGACCCGACCTGTATCCAGGCGAATCTTAGCATTCAACCAACGATATCCATGTGACGGAAATTTCTTATGGTAACAGCAGTTTACAGCTTTTAAGCCGCTTGCGAATCGCCCCAAGCCAATGCTTTGCAAGGCTTTGAGCAATGCGCTTGAATTTATGTTACTTTGGGCTTTGGACACCAAAGTGGCGAAAAATACTTCCTTGTGGATCTGTCGACTCAGCGCGTGCCGCAGCTCTTGTGGGCTCTTGTCCTGGTAGGTGCTTAGTTTCTCGTCCTCGTACGGCAGGATCTTCATGAGAGCGTGCCCGGCATTCGTCAGGTTCAGCAGATGCTCAATCGCAGTCTTTGTGCGAACTTTGTAACTGCCAAGCTCCCAAAACATCTTCTGCTCGTAGTAATTCGTCTCAATGACCCAGCGAAGCTTGTAGAGCTTGAGCGGGTAAAACGTCATGAGCTTGGAGCTGGTGTCACGGAGGGTCTTGCTTTCCTGCCAAGCAATACTCATGTGCAGGGCCATCGGGTCCACGGTGCTGAAAAAGAGACGGCGAGAACCGCTCTTGCTCAGGGTCACATAGGCATGGACGGTTCGATCACCAAAGATGTGTGTCTTCACCAGCTGGTGGGAGACAAGATAACCATCCATTTTGTAAGGGTAGTTCTCGGGCGCAACGGGAATCTCGTCCAGCTTCAAGCGCCTGCAGTACTTTGGCGGACGGCCGCGGCGGCCTGCCGTCGAAGTTGGCAGCTCAAAGATGGCTGTATCGCGACGTGCATTGCAAATCACGTTGAGATTCGGGTAACTGAGCGCACGCGAGATCAGTTCACGCTTGGCGTACCAACTGTCAAAGAGCAGGATGACCTGGCGCTTTTCAAGGATTGGCATGACTTCATCGAGAAGTTGGCAGGCAAGTGTCAGCTTCGAGACCTCGCCGTTGCTCATGATGTAGCCAATCGGCACCGCTACATAGCGGATTTGCGACTTGCCTGCATTCTCATGAAGGACCGGCACGCTCATCGTCAGGCTGACGAAGGCATGTCCATTGAAATAGGACTTGCCTTCGTGCTTGGCGTGGTCGTACAGGATGCCCACTCCGTCGAAGTGCTTGCCCCACTTGGCAATAGTTGTGTCATCCACGCTGAGCAAGATAGGCTCCTGCCACAGCGCCCCAGGCACTATGGTAAGCGCCCGTAACGCCAAGGCTTGGCGAATGGACGCATCCGTAACAAGTCTGTTGCCAAGGGCGCGGTAATAGCTGTTGAGCGATGCGTCCGTCTGCTTCGACAGGAACTGCCGGAACAGGCAGCGCACCGACGAAGCCGACTCCAGAGCCAGCTGAGCAATGAGAAGCCACGCCAGCAAATGGCGCGTCGGTCTCGTTGCAGCGAGAAACAAGGAAGAAAAAATCGTCAAGAGTTTGTCAACTGTTGACTGACTGGTGTATAATTGAGACATCACGTAGCACCTCTCGTGTTTGGTTTGTGGTGAATCTATTATACACCTGCAGGAGCTACGTGATTTTATTATGTCTTAAAAGCTGTAAACTGCTGTATTCATACAGATTTATCGTAGCGAGATGTAATGGTTTCGACAAAACATAGAGACAATGAAAGAAGCCGCTTATAAAGCGGCTTCTTTGAACATCAAGACAAATATTTCAGATATGAAAAACGCTCTTTTTTACTCAACACGATGATGATGTGGCTCGACAAAAAAGACAGAGATAACGCTATCAGGTAGATTCCCATCGACCCCAAATGAACAAAAGCATGCTTCGAACCGCCGAAAGCGATTCCAGCCAGGAAGAGCCACCATGCATGGATGTAAAAGACGAACATACTCTGCTTTCTAAGGTATCCAAAAATGGGAGAATCTTTTAGTTTGACAGCTTTTGTATACAAGAAGGTATAGTATGTAAGCGGCACTAAGAAAATGTAGCAATCATGAGAATAGCTGATTTTTGTCAGGCCGAAGAAACTACTCCCCATTGCCTCTATCATCAATAGGACAAAGAACACGGCAATGTACTGTTTCAGTCGCCGGATAGGGATATCACATGTCTTTTGTGACAGATATGCTCCCATAAAGAAGTACAGCGCACCGAAGCAGATACCATTGCGCGGCGTAACAAATATAAGCCGTAATGCCTTAAAGGCTTTATACCCCATACTACCTTCAGGGAAAATGCAGTCGAAAATTGTATAGTACTGAACACCTATGACTGCAATCATGTACCCGAACAAGGTCAGCATGAAGATTTTCCTGATACTGATCTTGAGGTACAGCAGTGTTGTCACTAGGATAGCTGCGACAAGCAACGCCTGTAAGAACCATAACTGCAAATAGGAGCCTACCATAATGGTGTCTCGAACCACCCTCACTGCTCCATGCAAGATTCCCCTATCAGGCTTCAAGACACCTGTATAGATAATAATAGGCAAATAGATGATTGTCCAAACTATATACAATCGGAAGATATGGATGAGATATTTCTTTATCCGCGGCATATCCAATTCGTGAAATGACATCTTACGGAAGAGAAGAAAGCCAGAGGCCATAAAAAAGTACGGTACTGCCACCCGTGTCAACCCGTTTGTTACAGCATAGTTCAGATTAAAGGATATATCTAAGAGTGGATGTGCATGTAGTGTCACTACAAAAATGGCCATGATGAACTTAGCGATATCAAAGCCGTTATAGCGAGTATTTACTTGTCCTATTGTATTCATTTGTCTTCCAGTACACTTCCTTACTATGAATTTGATTTCTGTGAAATTCATGTGAACATAAGAAAGTATAGCATATATGTCCCCCCCCCCCGCAAGACAAAACGAAGTGCACTAGTCAACAAAAACTGGACACAAAAAACAAAATTTTTTTCAGATTCAATCCTAAGTTTGGACAGCTCCGTATTGTTCACGATACTGTCGTGGTGTTAAGTACCCTAAGGAATAAGCTGGTCGCTCTTCATTGAAGAACTGGACATATCGGGCTACGCTCTTGGAGACGTCTGTCTTATCTTCAAGATGGAAATCCACGGAGAGCTCGGTCTTGATCCAGCCATTGATGGACTCCATCGCTGCGTTATCTGTCGGCGTTCTGCCCCGTGACATGGAGTGCTGGATATTGTACATGGGCAGCAGCTCGTTAAAGGCCTTAGAGGCCTAGACAGAGCCCTGATCCGTGTGCAGGACCATCTTGCAATCTGGGCATTTTGCTTTCAGCTCCAGGAGGTCCCGCAGACCGCTCAGATACGTTTCCCGGTCACCGCGTTTGCTTGAGAGGGAATACGCCAGAATCTCATTATCCCAAAGATCCATGTACAGCGTTAGTTCATAATATTCGTCCTTCACCCGGAAGACTGTCATATCACTCACCACACACTGCAGTGGTCCGGTAATATTGAGTCCAGCCATTAACGGATTGGGGAATACGCGATCCCTGGCACCGGGTTTCCAGTAATGACAGCGCCGGCTTTCGCACTTGATACCAACCGCCTTGCAGCATTTATGTGCATAGGGATTCGACATGACCCGACCTGTATCCAGGCGAATCTTAGCATTCAACCAACGATATCCATGTGACGGAAATTTCTTATGGTAACAGAGAAACAAGGTGATGTTCTGAAGGAATGCTGTCCTCCGCCTTGATGGGTGCATGCAGGAATGGCGCCAGTTGTAGAAGCTGCTTCGCTGAATCCCCATGATCCGGCAAAGCCGTTTTACTGGGACTTGTCCGGAAAGCTCCGCGATTATTTGGTATTCTTCTTGACGAGCCGAAATTATTCCTTGTGCGCACCACTCCCCTTCACGATGTACCCTTTTTTTTAGCGAGCCTCGTTGACTTTCGATTTGATTAACTCATCCAAGAGCTCATCTTTGGACATATTCTGATAACTTTCCCAGGATTCTGGCAAGACGGTTTCCGTGTGAATATGGCAGGGATGCTCGTGAGCTTTCTTTGGCGGCAAGTGAGACGTGTCACGATACTCTCGCATATAGCTTCTCGCGGTTTCTGCACTGATACCGTAGATGGAAGCAGCTTCGTAACGAGTGAGCTCGTTATGGTAGATCTTACGGCCGATGTCCAGCCGCTCTTCCGGTGTGTATTTTATGGCAAACCTCCTGACTAAAAGGGAAAATGATTCAAAACGGACATTTCTTAGCATTCATGATACGCTTGTACATGTCCATTTCTCCCTCCTTAGTGTCCAGTTTTAGTTTACCACTTCAGTATATCACAGAGTGGGCATATCCCTTTGGTTAGTAATGATAATATTAACTGGAAGGAATAAAAAAGAGCCGATGAATAGTCGGCTCTTTTTGCATCACATATTACATTTGATTATCTTGACAAATTGTCTACCTGTAATTTCTAACACCTCTGGTGTGGAAGGTTTTGGATATTGATCGGGTCTTTTATCTTCGAGCATTAATTCAATCGCATCTTGTGCCATATGCATTCCTTCTTCCATCGTGTCTCCCTGCGTCATGCAACCGGGGGGGTCTGGGATGTAGACGGAGAAACCGATATCTTCGGGATCAAAAATCGCGGGGGAAAAGAATCTGTGGGACATAGTGCTAACCTCAGTGCTTTTTGCGCAATACAAAAGCGGGAACAACCGAACGTTCCCGCTTTTGCCGCCTCTATACCTTCTGCCACCTACCACATACTAGATGTAGTAGGTCTCCCATGACTATATTACAACAAATGGGGGAGCATTTCAATAGGGGCTGAGAAATTTTGTTAATTGCTGCTGGCTGATGTGGTCTCGATGTAGGTAACGGGGAAGCTGTCGTAGGGCACGGTGGCGTAGGGGATGCTCTCTTTCGTCATGAAGGCGGCGTCGAAGTAGGCGTCATTGGCCGTGTGGTCGAAGTGGTAGTGGGTGTTGATGACGTACTTGACGGGTTTGTCGGTCAGGGTCTGGGCGTAGGCGCGGATGTTGCCCGCGCCGTAGCCGCAGGCCAGTGCCTTGGCGAATCGCTTCTGCCAGATAGTCTTGCTGTACATGATGGGATGGTCCTTCTTTCTCGTTTTGATTCTGCAAATGATAGCAAATGATTCTCAAGCAAAAATTAGAGGCAGGATGAGAAGTCGGTTAATCTCAGCTGCCGGCAAAGATTTTTGGCAAGATGCGCAAGATTTTTAGAGGGGATGGGGGCCCGCGTGACGAATCTCTTTAGGTATAGGCAAGACGAATGGCCGGACGTGGAACGTCAATTCATCGTACATGTTCGTCAAGGGAAAGGAAGCGATCCGCATGTACTTCTACTGTGAAGACTGCAAGAAAGAATACCCATTGAATACACATTCGTACAAATGTGACTGCGGCGGCATGTTCCGCCTGCACAAGGACGCCAATGAGGCGGTAGCGAAGCACGCAATCTCGCTTGGCGAGTTCGTGACGCCGCTCGTACCATTCCAGGTCGGCAAGCTCGACTTCCTGCTCAAGATGGAACATCTGCTGCCGACGGGGTCGTTCAAGGACCGCGGGGCCTGCGGCATGATCAATGCGCTGCACGACCTCGGCATCAAGAAAATCGCGCTGGACTCGTCGGGCAATGCGGGCGCTTCGATGGCGGCGTATGCGGCGGCTGCGGACATGGAATGCACGGTCTACACGCCGGATGACATCTCGCAGGAGAAGGTCAAGCAGATTGAGGCGTACGGCGCGAAGATCGTGAAGGTGGCCAATGGCCGCATGAAGGCGTGCGCGGCGGTCAAGCAGAACCTCGGCGATGCGTACTACGCGTCGCATGTCTACAATCCGCTGTTCTTCGAGGGCATCAAGTCGATGGCGCATGAGCTCTACGACCAGCTCGGCCACCATGTGCCGGATTACATCTTCATGCCGGTCGGCAATGGCACGATGCTCATCGGGCTGTTCCTCGGCTTCATGGAGATCGGGCGGCTGCCGCGCTTCGTCGCGGTGCAGTCGTCGAAGTGTGCGCCGCTCTACGAGGCGTACCACGAGGTGCCGGCTTCGCCGAAGCGCACGACGATCGCGGAGGCCATCCGCATCACGAAGCCGAAGCGCCTCAAGGAGATGGTGCAGGCCATCCGCGATTCGGGCGGCGATGTCATCACGGTGCCGGACAAGGACATCCTCAAGGCGCAGAAGTACCTAAGCCATCACGGCATCTACGTCGAGATGACGTCGGCGGCGGCACTCGCGGGCGCGGTGCAGTTTTTCGAGAACGGCAAGCCGGACAACTACAAGGTCGTCATCCCGCTGACGGGCAATGGCCTGAAGCGCTAAGGCGGCATCGGAGGATCAGGATTCGAGAGAAGTGGGCGCAGGCCCGAGGGGAGCAGTATGTTATACGGAATGATTGATATCGGATCGAACACGGTCCGCATGGCGATTTATCGCATCGAAGGCACGCATGTCGAGATGCTCATGAAGAAGAAGCACACGGTCGGGCTGGCGGCGTATCTGAAGGACGGCGTCATGCAGCAGCAGGGCATCGACAAGGCGGTGGAGATCCTCAAGGAGTTCCGGGCCTTCTTGCTCGCCTTCAACATCACGCATGTCGTGGCGTTCACGACGGCGGCGCTGCGCAATGCTAAGAACAGCGCGGCGGCGGTCGGCGAGATCGAGCGGCGCACGGGGCTGCCGATCCGCGTGATCACGGGCGACGAGGAGGCGACGTACGACTTCATCGGCGCGACGCACGACCTCAATGAGGACGCGGGCCTGCTCATCGACATCGGCGGTGCGAGCACGGAGATTGTCTCCTACAGCGCGGGCAAGATCGAGCAGAAGATCAGCCTGCCGATCGGCTCGCTGGCCTTCCGCACGAAGTACGTGCACGGCATGCTGCCGACGAAGGCGGAGTGCGAGGCGATGCGCGAGGAGGCGGAGGCGACGCTCGGCGCGGCCACGGCTTTTGCAGACGTCCGCGAGGCATCGATCGCGGGCATCGGCGGCACGTTCAAGGGCGCGACGGCGCTCTACAATGCGCTGTACGAGAAGCCCTTCGACAATGTGAAGATGGAGGCGGGCCGCCTCCAAGCGCTCATCGAGCGCTTCACGGACGAGCACGGCATCAATGAGGCGATGACGGCTATGCTGATGAAGACGGTGCCGGACCGCATCCACACGGTCATCCCCGGACTCATCATCGCCGAGGTGCTCGCCGCGCGCTTCCACTGTAAGGAGATCACCTACAGCGATTCCGGCGTGCGCGAGGGCTACATCTATTCGGAGGTATTGAAGTAAAATATTGACGAAATGTCAAATTTGGCATAAAATACAAGTAGGAAATGATGTCGGACAACATCATGAAAACCCAAAGGCCCACTGGCGTGACTAACCAGTGGGCCTTATTCGTACCTGATGACTAGGCAGGTACAGGGGAATACTTACCAGGTTGAAAGTCACGAATGGCGGCTAACCCTTTTCAACCACTCAATCAAATAATGCGCGGCAACACTTGCCGCGACACTGATGAGGAAAGAAGCCAATATGTCGGACAAACACATGAAACACCCCTCCTCTCCGGTTCACCCATCGAGGTCGTAACATTTTATTCTATCATGAAAATTGGAAAAGAGGTAGTAGGATGCTAAATCCTTGCTACATGCGTGTTGATGGACTTTCTCCTAGAAAAATGGTATAATAAAATGCTAAATGATTTTGCTAGAATACATGTTTTTTGTTTTGAGATTTTGAGGTGAGATTGTGGATTTTGGTCAGGGAAAGATCGTGCCGGTCAACCTGGAACACGAGATGAAGAACTCGTACATCGACTACGCTATGAGTGTCATCGTCGCGCGTGCTCTGCCGGATGTCCGGGACGGCTTGAAACCAGTACACCGCCGCATCCTTTACGCGATGCAGGAGGCGGGCATGGGCTCGAACAAGCCCTACAAGAAATCGGCCCGTATCGTCGGTGAAGTCCTCGGTAAATATCATCCGCACGGTGATTTGTCGGTCTACGATGCAATCGTCCGCATGGCGCAGGATTTCTCCATGCGCTACATGCTCGCGGACGGTCACGGCAACTTCGGTTCGGTCGATGGCGACCCGGCGGCTGCCATGCGTTACACCGAGGTCCGCATGTCGAAGATCGCGGAGCTCATGCTGCAGGACATCGACAAGGAGACGGTCGACTTCACGCCGAACTACGATGAGTCGCTGAAGGAGCCGGAGGTGCTGCCGGCGAAGTTCCCGCAGCTGCTCGTCAATGGTACGTCAGGCATCGCGGTCGGCATGGCGACGAACATCCCGCCGCACAACATGTGCGAGGTCATCGATGGCACGCTGATGCTCATAGACCATCCGGATGCGACAATCGACGACCTCATGAAGGTCATCAAGGGACCGGACTTCCCGACGGCTGGCCTGATCCTCGGTCAGGACGGCATCCGCCAGGCGTACACGACGGGCCGCGGCGTCATCAAGATGCGCGCGAACGCCCGCATCGAGACGCTGTCGAACGGCAAGCCGCGCATCATCGTCACGGAGCTGCCGTATCAGGTCAACAAGGCGCGTCTCGTCGAGAAGATCGCGCAGCTCGTGCGCGACAAGCAGATCGAGGGCATCACGGCGCTCAACGATGAGTCGGACCGCGGCGGTATGCGCATCGTCATCGACCTGCGCCGCGACGCGAACGCGAACGTCATTCTCAATCAGCTCTACAAGCACACGCAGCTGCAGGACAGCTTCGGCGTCATCATGCTGGCGCTCGTCGACGGCAAGCCGAAGATCCTGAACCTCAAGGAAGTCCTGCACTACTACATCGCGCATCAGGAAGATGTCATCACGCGGCGCACGCGCTATGACCTCAAGAAGGCAGAGGCGCGCGCCCACATCTTGGAAGGCTTGACAATTGCTCTCGACCACCTCGATGCCGTCATCACGACGATCCGCGAGAGCCGCACGGCTGACATCGCGCGCGCAGCGCTGATCTCGGGCTTCAAGCTCTCGGAGAAGCAGGCTCAGGCCATCCTCGACCTTCGCTTGCAGCGCCTGACGGGCCTCGAGCGCGAGAAGATCGAGGAGGAGTATCAGGAAGTCCTGAAGGCCATCGAGGAGTACAAGGCCATCCTCGCGGACGAGGGCCGCATCCTCGCCATCATCAAGGACGAGCTCAAGGCGGTCAAGGCGAAGTTCGGCGATGCACGCCGCACGCGCCTGACGGTCGACACGAGCGAGATCGACGTCGAGGACCTCATCGCCGAGGAAGACGTCGTCATCACGCTGACGCACAACAACTACATCAAGCGCATGGCGCTCGACACCTACCGCCGCCAGAACCGCGGTGGCAAGGGTATCAAGGGCATGCCGACGAAGGAGAAGGATTTCGTCGAGAACCTCTTGATCACGACGACGCACCACACGATCCTGTTCTTCACGAACCGCGGCCGCGTCTACCATCTCAAGGCGTACGAGATCGCGGAGGCAAGCCGCGCGGCGAAGGGCACAGCTATCATCAACCTGCTGCAGCTTGAGAAGGACGAGAAGATCACGGCCGTCATCCAGGTCAAGGGCTTCAATCCGGATGCCTACCTGTTCATGGCGACGAAGAAGGGCATCGTCAAGAAGACGAGCCTCGTCGAGTTCAAGAACCTGCACAAGGGCGGCCTCAATGCCATCAACCTCGACGACGATGATGAGCTCATCGGCGTCAAGTTCACGGACGGCGAGCGCGACATGATCCTCGGCACGAAGTGGGGCATGGCCATCGTCTTCGGCGAGGAAGCTGTGCGCGCAATGGGCCGCGCGGCCCGCGGCGTCAAGGGCATCAGCCTCAACGACGGCGACGAGGTCATCGGCATGGATACGCTCTCTCCGAACGCCGAGGTGCTGACGGTCACGGCCGAGGGCTACGGCAAACGCACGGAGACGAGCGAGTACCGCGCCCAGAATCGCGGCGGCAAGGGCCTCATCAACCTCAAGGTCACGGAGAAGACGGGCGATGTCATCGGACTGCGCATCGTCCATCCGGACCAGGAGCTCATGCTCATCACGACGGAGGGCATCGTCATCCGCACGAACATCTCCGACATCTCCGTCATCAGCCGCAACACCCAGGGCGTCAAGCTCATGTCGACCGGCGAGAACGACATCGTCGCCTCGATGGCCGTCATGGACCAGAAGAACTGATGCTTTGAAACCCAATTGAAGACTGATTTCAAAAAGGCTATCCCTTCGAGCAAGATTGCTCGTGGGATAGCCTTTTTGGCTGTATCAGGATTGGCGGGTCAGCAGGTCTCACCCTGCTGGAAGCCCATCGAGAGCGGCTGGAGCGAGGGGAGCTCTTCGTGGCGGATGCGGCGCACGATGGCTTCGGCGGCACGCCGGCCAAGGGTGGGGATGGGCTGGACGACGGCAGTCATGGTCTGCGGGCCGAGGCGCGTCAGGTAGGTGCCGTCGTAGGCGACGATGGAGAGGTCGTCGGGGCAGCGGCGTCCGCGGCGGCTGGCCTCGCGCAGCGCGCAGATGGCGCCAAGGTCCGTGCCGGAGATGGCGTCGACGTCGGGGTAGCGCTCAAAGACCTCGCGGGCGGCTATGGAGAAATCCTTGGGCTGCAGGGCGTTGGCCGGCATGACGATCGTGTCGAGCGGGACGCTGGCCTGCTTGATGACTTGCGCGAAGATGTCCTCGTGTTCGTGGGCCGTCGTGTGGACGGTTGGAGCACCGGTGATCTGCACGACATGGTGCGGATGGCGCTTCAGCAGCGCATTGGCGGCCAGCTGGCCGCCCTGATGGTGGTCAGCGCGGATGATTGGGATTTCGTCGCAGAGGTAGCGGTCGAAGGCGATGACGGGCAGCTCGATGTGCTGGTAGTTCTCGATGTGCAGGGCATGGGCGCCGATGATCAGGCCGTCCATCGTGTGGCGGCGCAGCATCTCGAGAAAGGCGAGCTCGGCGTTCTTCTTCTCGCCTGTTGAGCAGATCATCGTCTTGTAGCCGTAGTCGTAGAGGGCAATCTCAATCTCGTGCAGCAAGGCGGCGAAGAATGGGTGCGCAACATCGGGGATGATGACGCCAATGAGATTCGTGCGGTTGAGCGAGAGGTTGCGCCCGACTTCGCTCGGCACGTAGTGGAGCTCTTGGACGGCGGCCTCGACCTTGGCCCGCGTGGCGGCTGAGACGTATCCCTTGTTGTTGAGCACGAGAGAAACCGTGCTGGTGCTGACGCCAGCGAGCTTGGCGACATCTTTGATTCTTGCCATAGGAGCAGTCCTTTCATCTGGTCTTGTGTTTAGTCTATCACAATCTCGGTTTTGTTGCATATCTTTTACTTATAGAGATAGTATTTTCAGATAAATTGGATGACAATGACAAGAAAAATAAATACGATGAAATGATTGACATGTGTGATGAAAGTGAATATAATAAAAACATCGAAGCGGTTCGATATACGACGGAATGCGAGAAGCCGCTTCGATTTTCCAGACATATTTATCGAATCGGTTCGATATAGTAACTACACGAGGTGAAGACGATGACAGACGAACAGAAGGAGCTCACGCCGGACGCGTTTATCGCGGCGCATGAGGCTGAGATAAACAAGCGCTGGTATCCGCGCTTCCACATCGCGCCGCGCGTCGGCTGGTGCAATGACCCGAATGGCTTTGCCTACTTTGGCGGCCAGTACCATTTCTTCTATCAGTACTACCCGTACGAGCCGAAGTGGGGGCCGATGCACTGGGCGCATGCGACGAGCAAGGATCTCGTGCATTGGCAGCGCCAACCGGTCGCCCTCTTCCCAGACCATCCGTACGATGCAGATGGCTGCTTCACGGGCAGCGGCATCGAGAAGGACGGCAAGCTCTATCTGCTCTACACGGGCCATGTCGACCTGCTGAAGAAGCCAGGCCAGCCGGACCGCATCGAGACGCAGAACCTCGCGGTCAGCGTCGATGGCATCCACTTCGAGAAGTCGGAAAAGAATCCGGTCATCACGCTGCCGGAGGGCGTCTCGACGGGCGAGGACCATCACTTCCGCGATCCGAAGGTCTGGCAGCACGAGGGCCGCTACTACGCGGTCGTCGGCGCGCAGACGGCGGACGAGGTTGGCCAGGTGCTCGTCTTCGAGTCAGAGGACCTCGAGAATTGGCAGTTTAAGCACGTCATGGCCAAGGCACACGGCAATCAGGGCTTCATGTGGGAGTGCCCGAACTTCGCGGAGTTCGACGGCCATGAGGCGCTGATCCTCTCGCCGCAGGGCGTCAAGCCGGAAGGCAAGCGCTACCTCAACCTGCATCAGTCGGTCTCGATGCTCGGCAAGATGGACTATGAGTCGGGCATCTTCTACCACGATGCCTTCCACATCCTCGACCACGGCTTCGACTTCTACGCGCCACAGGTCACGCAGACGCCGGACGGCCGCTGCGTGATGATCGGCTGGCTCGCGATGTGGGAGAGCGCGATGCCGGAGCAGGCGGACGGCTGGTCGTGCCAGATGACGGTGCCGCGCGAGCTGCACTACCGCAAGGACAGGCTCGTGACGCCGCCCGCCAAGGAGCTCACGGAGCTGCGCAAGGCTGCTCACGGCGTGACAGAGACCGTCCTGACGGATGAGACTTCGTTTGATGACTGGTCCTTTGAGACAGGAGAGATCTGTGCGGACTTCGACCTGACGGAGGCCGAGGGTCTGGCCGTCCACTTCACGGCAGGCTTCGACGATACCGTATCACTCATGGTCGAGAAGCAGAGTGGCGTTGTGACGCTCTCGCGCAAGTCGGCTGCGACGGGGCGCAAGGAAGAGCGCTATGCGCAGCTGCCAGCGGGCGAGAACCACCTCTCGCTGCGCGTCTACGAGGACCGCTCCTCGCTGGAGTTCTTCCTCAATGACGGTGAAGTCGTCATGAGCACGCGCTTCTACCCGAAGACCGCGGAACGCGTCATCGTGCTCGAGCCGCAGGAAGGCACGGTGCGCATGACGGATGGTGTCTTATACGAACTCGATGATATCTTTGAATGAGTATCTTTGACTGAGTGTTATTTTGGAGAAGGGGAAACAATCATGGGAAATCTTTTGAAGGCATTCTCGAATCCGTTCTACAGGACGAGCTCGCTTGAGATTCTGCTGTTCTTCGCGGGCTGGGGCATCTGGTGGTCGTTCTTCCAGATCTGGCTGACGACGAAGCAGGGCTTCACAGGCGCGCAGGTCGGCACGATTTACTCCTTCGGCAGCGCGGTCGCGCTCGTCCTGATGTTCGTCTACGGCTCCCTGCAGGACAAGCTCGGCATGAAGAAGACGATGCTGAAGTTCTTCGCTGTCTGCCAGATCCTCGTCGGTCCGTTCTTCACCTGGGTCTACGTGCCGATGCTCGCCGCGAACTTCTATGTCGGCGCTGTCGTCGGTGCCGTCTACCTCGCGGTGGCGTTCCTCGCGGCCTGCCCTGTCTTTGAGGCGGTCACGGAGCGCCTGAGCCGCCGCTACTCCTTTGAGTACGGCCAGGCCAGAGCCTGGGGCTCGTTCGGCTATGCCGTGGCAGCGCTCTGCGCAGGCTTCCTCTTCACGATGAACCCGAACCTGATCTTCTGGACGGGCTCCGCTGTGGCGGCGGTGCAGCTTATCGTCTTGGTCTCGATGACGCCGGAGAACGACGCTTCGCTTACGGCGCAGTACGAGGTCAAGGCAGAGAGCATCAAGGAGAGCAAGACGCCGTCGTTCGGCGAGATCGTCGGCGTGTTCAAGCTCATCGAGGTCTGGAAGATGATCGTCTTCGTCATCATGAGCTGGACGTTCTACACCGTCTTTGACCAGCAGATGTTCCCGGAGTTCTTCACGCGCTTCTTCGCGACGCCAGAAGCAGGCCAGCAGGCTTACGGCGTGCTCAACTCCATCGAAGTCTTCCTCGAATTCCTCATGATGGGCCTCGTGCCGATCCTCATGCGCCGTATCGGCGTTCGCAAGGCCATCCTGCTCGGCTGCGCCATCATGATCGTCCGCATCGGCGGCTGCGGCCTCGTCACGAATCCTCTTGGCGTCGCCGTCATCAAGCTCTTGCACGCACCGGAAACGGCGCTCTTCATCCTCGCTGTCTTCCGCTACTTCACGCTGCACTTTGACACGCGCATCTCGGCGACGCTCTACATGGTCGGTTTCCAGATCGCTGCACAGGTCGGCCAGATTATCTTCTCGACGCCGCTCGGCGCCCTGCATGACAGCATCGGCTACCAGAGCACTTTCCTCGTCATCTCCGGCATCGTCTGTGTGGCCAGCCTCTACGCTTTCGTCATCCTCAAGAAAGACGACCAGCAGGTCGACGGCCAGCCGCTTTGAGATACGACATATTGACAGGAAAAAGACTCCGCGTTCATCAGAAGCGGAGTCTTTTTTATGATTTATGCGGCGCGAGGTAGATGCGGCCGTGGGCGTCGATGCGGCTCAGGTGGCGCAGGTAGAAGCGGGCGATGATGCCGGTCAAGAGCGCGGAAATCAGCGTGCCTTCGCGGATGCCCTCGATGGTGCCCATGGTCAGCACGGAGACGATGGCGGCGAGGATGACGAGGCTGATGTCGTTGCCGACTTTTACCTTGCCGAAATCGATATGGAATTTGCGCGCGAAGACGTAGACGGCGCCCTCTCCGGCGAGCATGAGGACGTCGGCGATGCCCTGCCCTGCGACGCCGAGCGCGACGAGGGACGTGCCGAGCAGGCAGAGCAGCAGCTTGAGCGCGTAGGCCTCCGGCACGATGGCGAAGAGCTGCATGAAGAAGTCGATGCAGAAGCCGAAGAGGATCGTCACGGGAATCTGCAGCCAGAAGACAGCCGGGAAATCGCGCCGTAGCATCAAGAGCTCAAAGACGACGAAGACCATGTTGACGGCGAACGTCGTCTGGCCAAAGGTGAACGGCGAGATCAGGCTCAGGACATACGGCAGGCTCGAGATCGGCGACGTGCCCAAGAGGCTCTTGACGACGAGAGCAATGCCAGCCGACTGGATCATGACGGCTAGAATCAGCAGTAGATAGCGTTTGGGGGTAGACAAACAATTCCTTCTTTCATGAGGATGTATTTACTCGACCCAGTGGATCTTCTTGGCGTCGTAGCGGTCGACCTGTGGTTTCTTGCCGACGGGGTAGCCGAAGGGCAGCAGGGCGAAGGCATACTGGTTGTCGGGCAGATTCAGGATTTGACGAACGGCCTCCATGCGCTCGGGGACGGGAGAGACGGCCATCATGACACCGCCGAGGCCGAGTTCTTCGAGTTCGAGCCAGAGGTTCTCGGTGGCGATGGCGCAGTCGATGTCGGTGATGCCCGGGAAGATGACGTCCTTGCGGGCGGCGATGACGAGCACGACGGGGGCTTTAGCGGCTGATACGGCATAGGGGCTCGTCTTAGCAAGTGCCTCAATCGTCTCGCGCTTCGTCACGACGTAGAACTCCCATGGCTGCTGGTTGCCCGCCGACGGCGCGACAAAGCCGGCCTGCAGCAGTTTCTCAATCTTCTCCTTCTCGACAGGTCTGTCCTCGAATTTTCGGACGCTCGTGCGGGTGAAAATGGCATTCATACTATCCTTCCTTTCTCATTCTTCTTCGTGCAATGGATTCCTGTCTCTATTATAGGTGGGCAGTGAAGCCTCTGCAACAAGAAAGCCGGACACCTTGCTGGTGTCCGGCTCTTTCTGTATGTGATGCGATATGCTGTCAGGCTCAGGCCTCGCTGGCGTTCTCGTTTGCGAGGAGCTGGCGGGTGTGCTCGGCGACCTGTTCGGGCGTGATGTCGGTGAGGCGGGCGACGCCGGTCTTGATGGCGGCAGCTGCTACGGCTGCGGCGACGTGTGGGGCGACGCGCGGGTCGAACGGGCTCGTGATGACGTGCTGCTCGTCGAGCTCCTTCTCGTCGATGAGGTCGGCGATGGCCTCAGCTGCGGCCATCTTCATCTCCTCATTGATGGCCTTGGCGCGGACGTCGAGGGCGCCGCGGAAGATGCCCGGGAAGGCCAGCAGGTTGTTGACCTGGTTCGGGTAGTCGCTGCGGCCCGTGCAGACGATGCGGGCACCGGCAGCGTAGGCCTCATCCGGCATGATCTCCGGCGTCGGGTTGGCCATGCCCATGACAATCGGGTCCTTTTTCATGGAGCGGACCATGTCCTGCGTGACGGCACCGGCGATGGAAACGCCGATGAAGACGTCGGCACCCTTGATGACATCGGCGAGCTGGCCCTTCTCGTGCTGCGGGTTCGTGATCTTGGCGATATCATCCTTGTAGGGGTTCATGTCTTCCTGACGACCCTCGTAGATGGCGCCCATGCGGTCGCAGAGGATGATGTCGTGGCCGCCCATGCTGTGGATCAGGCGCGTGATGGCCTGGCCGGCCGCACCGGCGCCGTTGAGGACGAACTTCGACTCCTCGAACTTGCGGCCCGTGAGCTTGAAGGCGTTGATCAGCGCCGAGACGACGACGATGGCCGTGCCGTGCTGATCATCGTGGAAGACTGGGATGTCGAGTGTCTCGCGCAGGCGGCGCTCGACGTCAAAGCACTGCGGTGCCTTGATGTCCTCGAGGTTGATGCCGCCAAACGTCGGCGCCATGAGCTCGACGGCGCGGACGATCTCGTCGACGTCCTGCGTGTCAAGGCAGATGGGGACGGAATCAACGCCGGCAAAGCCCTTGAACAGGATGGACTTGCCCTCCATGACCGGCAGGCCGGCACCGGCACCGATGTTGCCGAGGCCGAGGACGGCGCTGCCGTTCGTCACGACGGCGACCGTGTTGCCCTTGTTGGTGTAGTCGTAGATTTTATTGTAGTCCTTCTTGATCTCGAGGCATGGAGCCGCGACGCCAGGCGAATAGGCCAGTGTCAGGTCCTTGGCCTTCTGGAGGGGGACTTTGCTGTGCATCTCGATCTTGCCGTGGTGTTCCTTGTGCAAGGCTAATGCCTGGTCCGTCAATTTGCTCATGGGGGATACTTCCTTTCTTGCTTTGCTTCTTGTCTGCGCAGAATCGCGCTCGTCAGGCGATGGGGAAAGCAAGGCTGACGTTTATGATGAATGATATGGGGTTATGCCTGTGATACATGTTACACTTGAAACAAAGTTTGGCTATAACTGTGTTCAAAATGTAAAAACGTGTTGCATACTATTATATTGTTGTGGCAATAAAAACACAAATATAATTTATTAATAGTGAAATAAGTTGCCATAATAATATGAGCCTTTCCTACAATTTGTCTGGCAGGAAAGGCTCATATTGGTATGCTTGTCGAAAGACGGTGTCTTATTGTGTCTTTGCCGTGTTGCTGCTGCGCGTCGGGGCGGCTGGCGCCGTCTCAGCAGGGGCTGCTGTCGTGTGGGAGCTGCCTGCATGCGAGCTGCTCGTGGAGTGATCGCTCGTGCCCTCGGAGCTCGAGCGGCTCGTACTCCTTGAACTGGAGCTGCTGCTCGAACTGCTCTTGCTCGAGCTAGAATTCTTGGAACTGCTCGTGCTCGAACTGCTCTTCGCCTTCGTCGTCGACGGGGCAGAGGTCGCACCCGCCGGGATGGAGCTATCGTACTCGTGCTGCGTGCGTTCGAGCTGGGCCTTCTCGCTGGCGTTCAGCGTGATGCCGAGTGTCTCGGCCAGCGTCGTGCGCAGCTTTTGGAGGTCTGGGATCCAGTAGCTGACGCCGTCGATGTAGAGCGGCTTGCCCGGTACCATCTCGGTCTTGAGGCCGTTCTTCTGGGCTTCCTTGAGTGTGCCCGCGAATTCGAGCAGCTGGCGGAAGGAGAGGTCGGTCTTGACGGAGGACATGACTTCGCCGATGACGCTCGGCAGCTTCGGGATGATGGCCGGGGACGTGACCTTGTCCATGCAGGCCTTCATGAATTTCTGCTGGCGCTTGATGCGGCCGATGTCGCCCTCTTCATCGCGGTAGCGCACGTAGGTGACAGCCGTCTTGCCGTCCATGTGCTGCATGCCCGGCTGCAGGTCGATGATCAGGCCGCCGTCGTCGTCCCACGGGTCTTCGTAGTACATGCGCTTCTCGACATCGATGTCGATGCCGCCGATGGCGTCAATGATTTTCTGGAAGGCCTGGATGTTGACGACGACGTAGTGGTCCATGTTGACGCCGAGGAAGTCCTCGACGGTGCGCTGCGCGAGCTTCTCGCCCGCTTCAGGGCCGCCCTTGGCGCTGCCGTAAGCGTAGGCGGCATTGATCTTATCCCAGCCGTGGCCCTTGATCTTGACGCGGGTATCGCGCGGGATGGACATCAGCGCAGCCTGATCCTTCTTTGGGTCGAGCGTCGCGACCATCAGCGTGTCGCTGCGGCCGACGTCATCGTCACGCTCATCGACGCCCATGATCATGATGGTCGTCTTGTCCTTGGCGGTCAGCAGGCCCTCCTCGACGACGTCATCGGCCGACTTGTCGAGCAGGCTGTTCGACGCGAAGAGCGCGCCCATGGCGGCCGCCGCGATAAAGGCGACGATCAGGAGTCCCCAAAAGAGACCTCGGTGCCGACGTCGTGAACGGCGCGGCTGGCGAGGCGGGATCGGATTTGTTTGCAAAATGATACCTTCTTTTCTCGAAATCAAGCATAAATCCCTGTTATTCTAGCAGGATATATTTATAGTTACATTATAAGGAAAGTGCGTGGGATGTGCAATTACTTTATTCATATCCACACCATATCGTAGCGGTCAAGCCTGAAAAATCGATGGATAGATGGTAGAATGGGGGGAGACCATAGAGAAAGGATGATGGATATGGCAGCAGAGATTGAACGCAAGTTCCTCGTCAAGGAGGGCTGGCGGCCGCAGACAGAGGGGGTACGCATCGCGCAGGGCTACCTCTCTTCGGTGCCAGAACGAACGGTGCGCGTGCGCATCAAGGGAGAGAAAGGCTTCCTCACGGTCAAGGGACGCAATGAGGGCATTCGGCGGCTGGAGTTTGAGTACGAGATTCCCTGTGCGGATGCCGAGGCCCTGCTGAAGCTCTGCGAGCAGCCGCTCATTGAGAAGACGCGCTATCTCGAAGAGGTGGGCGGCTTTACCTGGGAGGTCGATGTCTTCGCGGGAGATAATGTGGGGCTGCGTGTGGCAGAGATTGAGTTGCCGGCGGAGGATACGCCATTTGAAAAGCCCGAGTGGGCCGGGCAGGAGGTTTCCGGCGATGCGCGGTATTACAATTCGAGCCTGATTGCTTATCCGTATTGCCTGTGGAAAACAAGACCGTGAGGTATTTGAGATATCCACAGGATATGGTGGGGAAATTTGCGGTAAAAAGCGCAAGATATGGGCGTTGACAAGCTGATTTTCATATATATGGTGGTTATCCACGGATTTATCCACATTATCCACAGAAAAGGAGAAAAATTTTAGCCACAATATGCACAGAGGGCTGTATATATTATAGTAGGAAATGAAAAAAGAGGCTTGTGGAAAAGTAGATTATCCACAGGTGTGGATTCTTTTGTGGATAACAGAAAGGGATGTAGATGTATGGGGACTATGATGATATCGAATGGGGAGCTGCTGATGCGGCTGGTGCTGTCCTGTATCCTGGGCGGCATCATCGGCTATGAGCGGCAGTCGCGGCGCAAGTCCGCGGGCCTGCGGACGAATGTGCTCGTCTGTCTCGGCGCCTGCCTCATCATGGTGATGTCAGAAGGGATTTATCAAGGGGTCGAGGGGCATACGAATGCCGATCCGGCTCGTCTGGCGGCGCAGGTCGTCAGTGGTATCGGTTTCCTCGGCGCCGGTGCCATCATGAAGGAGGGGCTGACAGTAACAGGGCTGACGACGGCGGCCTGCCTCTGGGTTGTCGCAGGCGTGGGGCTGGCCGTGGGCGGCGGCTTCTATTCCGGTGCGCTCATCACGACGGCACTCGTCTTCGTGACGCTCGGCACGCTTTCAAAGCTTGACGAATGGGTGGATCATGAGAAGAATTTCTCGCTCTCCATCCACACAATAGACCGTCCAGGACAGATGCTACGGATCAACAATTGCCTGGAGGGGCTGCATCTGCGCATCCGCGGCGTCAAGATCAAGTCGGATGACTTCGATGATGGCCGCTGGGGCAAGAAGGGGCGCAAGTATCTTTTCATCGATCTGGAGGTCTACAATCCAAAGGGCGTCAAGGGCGTCATCGTGGTCGATGCCGTGCGCAGCCTTGAGGGTGTGCAGGGGGTCGATCTGATTTGAATCATGGCAATAAAAAAACGTGTCCGTCCGGACACGTTTTTTGTTGCTTGTATTGATGGGGGAATGCTCTTATTCCTCGCCCTTCTTGAGCGGCTTCTTGAGGATGGAGAGCACGACGCAGCCGACGACAGCACCGACGAAAATCGAGACGAGGTACATCAGCGGGTTGCCGATGGTCGGGACGACGAAGATGCCGCCGTGCGGTGCGCGCAGCGTGCAATCGAAGGCCATCGTCAGGGCACCCGTGACGGCCGAGCCGACGACGCAGGACGGGATGACGCGCAGCGGGTCAGCTGCGGCGAACGGGATGGCGCCCTCAGTGATGAAGGAGAGGCCCATGACGTAGTTCGTGATACCGGCTTTGCGCTCGCTCTCCGTGAAGCGGTTCTTGAAGAACGTCGTGCAGAGGGCAATCGCGAGCGGCGGAACCATGCCGCCTGCCATGACGGCAGCCATGACGTGGAACTCACCAGAAGCCAAGAGGCCCGTGCCCGTGACGTAAGCAGCCTTGTTGATCGGGCCACCCATATCGACGGCCATCATGCCAGCGACGATCATGCCCATGAAGATGCGGGCCGACGGGTCCATGTTCTTCAGCGTGTCGACCATCCAGCCGTTGATGGCGGAGACCGGCGGCGCGATGATGAAGAGGCTGATGAAGCCCATGATCAGGATGCCGAAGAACGGATAGATGAGCATCGGCTTGATGCCCTCGAGGGACTCCGGCAGGCACTTCGAAGCTTTCTTGAGGAAGTTGACGATGTAGCCGCCGAGGAAGCCGGCAATCAGGGCGCCGAGGAAGCCGGAGCCCGTCGTACCAGCGAGTGCACCGCCGACGAAACCGACGGCGAGACCCGGGCGGTCAGCAATCGACATGGAGATGAAACCGGCGAGGACCGGCAGCATGAAGCCGAAGGAGGCACCGCCGATGTCCTTGAAGAATTTTGCGAGCGGCGTGTTGGAGCCGAAGTTTTTCGGGTCGATGGAGTAATCATCGAACAGGAAGGCCAGGGCGATGAGGATACCACCGCCGACGACGAACGGCAGCATGTGCGAGACGCCGTTCATCAGGTGCTTGTAGATCTGGCGGCCGAGGCTCTCGCCCTGGACGTCAGCAGCGCTCTCTTCCGTGTCGCTGCCCGATGCGTGGTAGACCGGTGCATCACCTTTGAGGGCGCGGTCGATGAGCTCATCGGCCTTGTTGATGCCGTCGGCGACCTTCGTGATGACGACTTTCTTGCCGTTGAAGCGGGCCATGGCGACGTTCTTGTCGGCTGCGACGATGATGCCGTCAGCAGCGGCAATCTCAGCGTCCGTCAGGATGTTCTTGGCACCGCCGGAACCGTTCGTCTCGACCTTGATGGAGATGCCGCGCTTCTTGGCGTGCTGCTCGAGGCTCTCGGCTGCCATGAAGGTGTGGGCGATGCCCGTCGGGCAGGCCGTGACGGCGAGAATCTGGATGTGGTCGCTGGCCGGTGCAGCGTCGACGGCTTCGCCTTCAGCTGCTGCGGCTTCTGCCTTCGGTGCTTCAAACTTGCCATCTTCCTTGAGGTCGATGAGATGCAGGAACTCTTCTTTCGTCTTGGCGGCAATCAGGGCTTCTTTGAAGTCCGGGTCCATGATCATCATGGCGAGCTGCTGCAGGATCTGGATGTGTGCGTCGTTGGCGGAATCCGGTGCCGCGATCATGAAGAACAGGCGGGCCGGTTTGCCATCCATGGACTCAAAGTCCATGCCTGCAGGCACCGTCATGGCGGCGAGGCCGGCTTCTTTGACGCCCGTGCTCTTGGCATGCGGCGTCGCGATGCCGTCGCCGAGGCCCGTCGTGCCCGAAGCTTCGCGGGCGAAGACATCTTTGAGGTACTGTTCCTTGTCGGAAAGATTGCCAGAGGCTGCCATGAGGTCAGCGAGCTGACGGATTGCTGACTCCTTGTCAGCAGGCTTTTGGCCAAGGGCGATGCTCTCGCTCTTGAGCAAGTCAGTGATACGCATAGATTTCTCCCCTTAACTAAAACTGTATGTAGAATGAATCAGATGATTGTCTTAAGAAGTGCCTCGACTTCCGGGCGCGTGGCGAGGTTCTCGCTGAACGCGGAAGCCGAGCCCGTAGCGACGCCCATGTGGAAGGCGGTCTTGAAGTCACCCTGTGACTCCGTGTAGCCCGTGATGAAGCCTGCGACCATCGAATCGCCAGCGCCGACGGAGTTGATGAGCTTGCCCTTCGGGGCCGGGCTCTTGTAGTGCTGGCCATCTGCCGTCAACAGGATGGCACCGTCGCCGGCCATCGAGATGAGGACGTTCTGTGCGCCCTTCTCCTGGAGCTTCTTGGCGTAGGTGATGATCTCCTCGTCCGTCGTGAGCTTGACGCCGAACATGTCGCCGAGCTCGTGGTTGTTCGGCTTGATGAGGAACGGATGGTACTTGAGGACGTTGAGCAGGAGCTTCTTCTCGGCATCGACGATGATGCGGATGCCGCGGCCCTCGAGGCGGGCCATGATCTTCTCGTAGATGTCATCCGGCAGCGTCTTCGGGATGGAGCCGGCGAGCACGAGGGTGTCGCCCTCGGTGAGCTTGTCGAGCTTGGCGAAGAGCTCTTCGCGCTTTGCCTCGCTGATGTCCGGGCCCTGGCCGTTGATCTCGGTCTCTTTCTCGGCCTTGACCTTGACGTTGATGCGCGTGAAGCCTTCTGGCAGCTGGACGAAGTCGTGCTTGACGCCGAAGCCGTCGAGCTGGCGCTTGATCTCTTCGCCCGTGAAGCCTGCCGTGAAGCCGAGCGCGGTGCTCTCATGGCCGAGGTTGCCGAGGACGATGGAGACGTTGATGCCCTTGCCGCCGCCGAGGACCTGCTCGTAGTTCACGCGGTTGATCTCGCCTGCGGTGAAGGAATCGAGGCGGACGATGTAGTCGAGCGACGGGTTGAAAGTTACGGTGTAGATCATTCTTCTCTTACTCTCCTTCCAGGATTGTCGTGCAATCCCGATACTTCTTGTCTCTTAGATGTCCGGTGATGATGGTCGCACTCGAGATGTTGGCGAAGGTGATCGGTGAGATCTTGTTGAACTTCGACTGATCGGCCAGCACGTAGGCGTGCTCACAGCGCGAGAGGGCCTCGCTCTTGACGAGTCCCTCGCTCGAGTCCGGCGTGGAGAAGCCGGACTTGATGCTGATGCCATTGGCACCGAAGAATCCCTTGGTGAAATTGTAGAGCTCCAGGTTGCGCAGGGCCTCCGTGCCGATGACGGCTTCGGTGACGGCCTTGAGGCGTCCCCCGAGTAGGAAGACTTTGAAGCCCTTGAGGGACAGGCGCGAGGCATGCGGCAGCCCGTTCGTCACATAGACGGCCTGGCGCTCCTGCAGGAAGTCCACCATGTGCAGCGTCGTGGAGCCGGCATCGATGTAGACGAAGTCCTTGCGGGTCACGAGGCTGGCCGCCCGCCGCGCGATGGCGATCTTCTCCTCGGTGCAGCGGCTGCTCTTGGTCGGCATGTCTTCTTCCATCGCGGTGTAGTTGCTGTCGATGGAAGTCGCGCCACCGTAGACTTTGTAGAGCATGCCGCGCTTGTGGAGCGCGGTCAGGTCGCGCCGGATGGTAGATTCCGATGTGCAGAGCGCCTGGGTGAGTTCCGGGACCGTCACCGCCTGTTTCTCTTTGAGGATGCGCAGGATGGTCGCATATCGTTCTTCCGTAAGCATGGCGTTCACACCTTTCTGTACTTCCATCATATCATCAAAGTCAATCAAAGTCAATCATACTCGTCAAACAATATGAAGAAATACGGAGAAAGAAGCGAGAACCCGACGAGGTTCTCATGGATGAGCAATACAAAAAGATTTCTGTAACAGAATTGGCCATTTTCATAAGAATTTCATGGCTGACTGTATCCTTTTTCGCTATAATAAAGTTATAAATAGGAAGAAAGTGAAAGAGAAAGTAGGAGAGAATCATATGAACGATATCCACCACCTGCCCGGCAAAGCGGAGGCGAAGGCCGTCATCCGCCAGCACCGCAAGGCGTCATTTTACGTCAAGAAGTATCTGATGATCTTCATGGGCGCGTTGATTGCGGCCATTGGCCTCGAGCTGTTCCTGATCCCGAACAATGTCATCGACGGCGGTATCGTCGGTATCTCAATCATGATGTCGTCGATCACAGGGCTGTCTCTCGGCGTGTTCCTGGTCCTTTTGAACATCCCGTTCCTCTATCTGGGCTACAAGCAGATCGGCAAGAACTTCGCGATTGCGACGACGATTGCCATCTGTATCCTGTCGGTCTGGTCGGCGGTGTTTGCGCCAATCCCGAAAGTGACGGATGACCCGTTCCTCGCGGCAATCTTCGGCGGCATCATCGACGGTCTCGGCGTCGGTCTGATCATCCGCGCGGGCGGCTCGCTCGACGGCACGGAGATTGTCGCCATCATCATGGACCGCCGGTCGGTCTTCTCGGTCGGCGAGGTTGTCATGTTCATCAACCTCTTCATCCTGTCGAGTGCGGGCCTGCTCTACGGCTGGGACAAGGCGATGTACTCGCTCGTCGCGTACTTCGTCATCTCGAAGATGATTGACGTCGTCATCAAGGGCCTCGACGAGTCGTATGCGGTCATGATTGTCACGAACGAGCACGATGAGATCACCTCGGCCCTCAACGACCGACTCGGCCGCGGCGTCACACTGCTGCACGGGCAGGGTGGCTACACGGGCGAGGCCAAGGAAGTGCTCTACTGCGTCGTCACGCGCCTCGAGGTCGACAAGCTCAAGGAAATCGTGCTCGAGAAAGACGAGAACGCCTTCGTCACGATTAACGCCGTCCACGACATCGTCGGCGGGCGCTTCAAGAAGAAGGCGATTCACTGAGTTTTGCGAGGTGAGGCGGCTCGTGGCCGAGGCACTGCCGACGCTTCGCTGGGCAATGGCCTAAAAATTTTTTCGACAGGGGAGGCGGCCCCAGAGAGGTATCTGCCGACATTCCGCAGTGCGATGGCTTGAAAAATTTTTCAGACCCATAATGAATCCTTGCAAAAGATTTAAACGCGCTGCGCTTGAACGACAATCTTTTGCAAGGATTCTGGATGTCTGAAAAATTTTTCTTGACGGCCATCGCAAATGCTCCATTTACGGCAGCTGCCTCTCTGGGGTCTTAGGCTCCGTTTCTCTCGGACATACCCTTGGAGCACATCCATTGCTAAAACAATCTTGGCCGAGGAACACTCTCTGCCTAGAAAATTGTGATGAACGAAGTCGTACCTAGAGGGGGAGGCTCTGCAAACCGAGGGCCGCCCCGAGGCAGGAGCCCGTGCGGCGTGGCATGCCGGGAGGGGCGGGGACAGGAGCGGAGTGTTCGCAGCTGGCGTCAAGAAAGATTTTTCAGCCTACACTACTTTCCTTGAAAAGAACGATCGTCCAAGCGCAGCGCGTTTTCGTTCTTTTTCAAGGCTCAATTAAAGGCTGAAAAATCTTTTAGCCAGCTGCGCCACGGAGCGTTGTCCCTGCCCCTCCCGGCCGCACTCCCCCCGCCTCCATCCCCGATGTCAACCCATCCATTGCCAAACGTAACTTCATCGCCAAAACCAAAGGAGGTATCTTTATGCGAAACATCATCACTCGTTCCTGCATCACCATGCTGATGCTCCTCCTGCTCGCGGTCCCGGCTCTTGCCGCGGGGCGGCAGCCGCAGCGCATCGCGCAGTTCCCGCTCGTCATCGAGAGCTGGCAGCAGCCGGACGCTTCGGTGCAGGACCAGCTGGAGACTAAGATTGACCGCGCGCTGCACGTGCCGCTCAATGACACGCTCAAGGCGGTCGAGTTCATCCCCGAGAAAGACTGTCTCGAGGCTTGGGATGAGGCGGAGGGACAGCTGACGGGCAAGGTCCGCATCAAGGACCTTGCCAAGCCGATTGCCGAGAAGCTCAATGCGGACCTCGTCGTCATCCCGGTCCTCGCCGAGTACGAGCAGTACACGACCATGAGCTGGTACTGGGACCGCGGCATGATCCTGCACAGCCGCTCGGAAGTGCAGCTCATCGTCTACGACCGCACGAAGGACAAGCTCGTCCACAAGAAGGCATCGGACTTCTTCGACGATGAGTACTCCTCGGCCGGCACGGCTTCATATCTCGCCCTCAATTGCATGGAGCGCGTCGTCAACGATGCTAACCTGCACGGCTTCCTCTGGCCTCTGGACAGGAGTACACCTGTCGTGGATGATGCGAAAAAAGTATCGACAAAGTCCTGATTTTTTCAGGTTTCTGGCTTGACAAGTTACAGAGTTACATCTATAATGTAAACATATTAATCAGATATGTTTAAGTTACGTTTGCCGATAGAAAGGGGCCGTTATTCATGAGTGAAGAGAGAAAGTACCATTTTGAGACACTGCAGCTGCATGTTGGTCAGGAGCAGGCTGATCCCGCCACGGACGCGCGCGCTGTGCCGATCTACCAGACGACGTCCTTCGTGTTCCACAACGCGCAGCACGCTGCTGACCGCTTCGCACTGAAGGATGCCGGCAACGTCTATGGCCGCCTGACGAACCCGACGGAGGATGTCTTCTCCAAGCGCATCGCCGCACTCGAAGGCGGCGTCGCTGCTGTTGCTGTCGCATCTGGTGCAGCTGCTGTCACGTACACGCTCGAGGCACTCGTCCATCACGGCCAGCATATCGTTGCAGCTACGACGATCTACGGCGGCACCTACAACCTCTTTGAGCACACGTTCCCGAACTACGGCATCGAGACGACGTTCGTCGATCCGACGAAGGGCGTCGAGGTCTTCGAGGAGGCCATCAAGGAGAATACGCGTGCCGTCTACATCGAGTCTGTCGGCAACCCGAACGCCAACCTCATCGACATCCAGGCTGTCGCCGATATCGCGCACAAGCACAAGATCCCGCTTGTCGTCGACAGCACGTTTGCGACGCCGTATCAGCTGCGCCCGTTCGAGTACGGCGCCGACATCGTCGTCCACTCGGCCACGAAGTTCATCGGCGGTCACGGCACGACGCTCGGCGGTGTCCTCGTCGATGGCGGCAAGTTCGACTGGATTGCTTCGGGCAAGTTCCCGCAGTTCGTCGACCCGAACCCGAGCTACCATGGCATCAGCTTTGCCAAGGATGTCGGCGCAGCGGCCTTTGCTACGTACGTCCGCACGCTGATCCTGCGCGATGAGGGCGCAACGCTCTCGCCGTTTAACGCGTTCCTGCTGCTGCAGGGAACGGAGACGCTGTCGCTGCGCGTCGAGCGCCATGTCGAGAACGCCCTCAAGGTCGTCGACTACCTCGCCAAGAACCCGCATGTCGCGAAGGTCAACCATCCGGCTCTGCCGAATCATCCGGACCACGAGCTCTACAAGAAGTACTTCCCGAACGGCGGTATCTCCATCTTCACGTTTGAGATCAAGGGCGGCGCTGAGGCGGCCAAGAAGTTCATCGACCATCTCAAGGTCTTCAGCCTGCTGGCCAATGTCGCGGATGTCAAGTCGCTCGTCATCCATCCGGCTTCGACGACGCACTCCCAGATGAACGAGCAGGAGCTCGCTGCATCCGGCATCACGCCGTCGACGATTCGCCTGTCCATCGGCACGGAGCACATCGATGATATCATTTACGATCTCGATCAGGCCTTTGAGGCCCTTGACTGACCGTTTGATATACTTTTCTCTACCCAAAGGGGTCGCGGAATTTTTCCGCGGCCTCTCTTTTTTTGACAAAGCCTCGGCTTCGTGTCATCATAGGGGATGACGGTACGCACCATGGGGGTGCGACTGTACAAGGAGGAAAACAGAATGAACAACTACGAGAAGTACCGGCAGGTACGAAAAGAGGCGGCGGCCACGGGGCTGCTGCTCCTGATCCTGATCGCAGCCTGGATTGCCGCGGGCTTTGGGCTGGCAGATGTGCGGGTGGAATTCTTCCACTTGCCGCTCTGGGTATGGACGGCGACCATCGGCTTCTGGCTCTTTGCCATACTCGGCGTCAAGCTTCTGACGGCGACCGTGTTTGTGGACATGAGCCTGGAAGAGGATGAAGAGAATGCGGTCGATGCGGGAGAGGAGGCCTATCATGATAAATGAGGGGAATCTTTCTGCACTGCTGCCATTGCTTATCTTTATGGGATTCATGGTGGCCATCGGCTTCTGGGTGCGCCGGCAGAACGCCGGCAAGAACTTTGTCCAGTCGTATTTTATCGGCAACCATGACCTCGGCGGCTTCGTGCTCGCGATGACGACGGTGGCGACCTACAGCTCGGTCAGCTCATTCGTCGGCGGGCCGGGCATGGCCTGGCAGATTGGCTTCGGCTGGGTCTACATGGCGGTCGTGCAGGTCACGGCCATCTTTCTCGTGCTCGGCATCTTCGGCAAGCGCGTGGCCATGCTTTCGCGGCGATTCGATGCGGTCACGGTCGTCGACATCATCCGCGAACGGTTCCAATCGGACGGCCTCGCGGCAATGGCGGCCTTCATCATCGTGCTGTTCTTCTGCGGCACGATGACGGCACAGTTCGTCGGCGGCGCGAAGCTCTTCGCGACGGTCACGGGCTACAGCTATGAGATGGGTCTCTTGCTCTTCGGCCTCGTCGTCGTGCTCTACACGAGCATCGGCGGCTTCCGCGCCGTGGCCATCACGGACACGTGCTGCGCCATCATGATGATGGTCGGCATCGCTCTCTTGCTCTACTACGTGCTCGAGGCGGGCGGCGGCTATGCGGCCATCATGGAGAACATCCATCTGAACCATCCGGAGATGCTCGAGCCGCTCTCGGGAGGCCACATGCCGGTTGGCCTCTACCTGACGCAGTGGATCCTCGTTGGCATCTGCACGATCGCGCTGCCGCAGTCGGTCGTGCGCGGCATCAGCTACAAGGACACGAAGAGCCTGCACAAGGCCATGCTCATCGGCACGGTCGTCGTCGGCTTCATGAACATCGGCGTCAACTTCACGGGCATCCTCGCGCACGGCGTGCTGACGGGGCCGCTTGAGAGCTACGGCGGCGTCGACTACATCATCCCGAAGACGATTGTCGCGGCGCTGCCGCCCGCACTCGTCGGCTTTGCCATCATCGGGCCACTTGCCGCGTCGATCTCGACCATCTCGGGCCTCTTGATCGTCGCCTCGTCGGCCATCGTCAAGGATGTCTACCTGCACCATGCGGAGAAGCATGGCCGCACGGTCACGGGGCGTCAGCTGCGCCGCCTCTCGACGGCGGCGACGGCCGTCATCGGCGTCATCGTCTTCTGCATCGCGCTGACGCCGCCGAGCCTCATCTGGCTCATCAACATGTTCGCCTTTGGCGGCCTCGAGACGGCTTTCTTCTGGACGCTGCTCTTGGGCCTCTTCTGGCGCAGAGCCAACCGGCTCGGCGCCATCCTCTCGATGGGCGGCGGCACGATTGCCTACTGCCTGACGCAGGGACTCGGCTTCAAGTTCATGGGGCTCCACCAGATCACGATCGGCATCACGGTCTCGCTCGCCTTCTTCCTGCTCGGCGCCTATCTCGGCAAGCCGCAGGAGGAGAAAGTGTTGCAGGTCTTTTTCCCCAGTGACCCAGATCCGAAGGATCTGGGGGACGGGCAGAAGGAACTGTGTCCTCTTGGGGAGGGCAAAAATACTTGAAAAAGTGACAGGAATCCTGATGCAACGTGGAGAATACTATAAACAGTATGTTATAGATAAAGGTTTGGAAAGGATAATCTGTATCTATAGATTTGATATTTGACAGGCAGGAAGGATTCCGGATGAAGCTCAAGCTGTTTTACTCGCTCAAGCGAAAGGTGCTGGCGGTGTGTCTGGCTGGTATGATCCTGATGGCTCTCTGTGTGGGAGGCATCAGCCTCTGGACCATCTCACACCTGACCTATGACTACGAAATCCAGAATATGAACCACATCGTCGACACGAAGGCAACGATCATCAACGATGAGCTGCTGCGCTCAGAAAACATCGTGAACTATGCGGCTAACTCCATCTCGCGCAAGATCAGTGATCCAGATCAGCTGCGCAATCCTGCTTTCCAGCAGCGCCTGGCACAGTCGGTCAACCACGATTTCCAGGATGCTACGACCGATCTCCACATCATCTGCTCGTACTATCTCTACTATCCGTCTGAGAATATCTCGGCGCTCTGGAAGGCTTCCCGCGGTCACGACTCGATGTTCTACGATGTCCTGGCCCAGCAGCGGGGCGAGTCTGGCCAGGCGGCTCCGCGCCATGTCGTTGCCTTTGCCTACCTGATGGATCAGGGCAAGGCCGCTTGGACGCAGCCGTACTATTCGCCGTACTTGAACCGCTACATCATCTCGTATCTCCGGCCCATCTACGAGGGCGGCGTTATGGTCGCGATTGTCGGCATTGATCTGGATTTCCAGGCCTTCATCGACAGGCTCTACGCCAATCCGCCTGAGGGCGAGCACGGCATGATCCTCTTGAGTGATGCCACGGGCACCGTGGAGTATTCGCCGGAGAAGCCGCTCGGCATGTCGCTCGTCGACAAGGACATCCACCTCGTGGATACGTCCGACAAGGTCGCGGAGGCGAGCCAGACGGACAATACGATGGTCACCTACACCTGGGATGGTCAGCAGAGCATCGCGGGCATCAAGGGACTGCGCAACGGCATGAACTTCATTGACCTGCGTCAGGTGCCTAAGATCTACAACCGCACGCACAAGGCGTTCATGCAGATGGGCATGGGCCTCGTCGCGGTCTGCATCCTCGCGTCGCTTTTGCCGCTCTACATGATCAGCCGCTTGTCGGAGCGCCTGCAGCTCGTCATCGAGGCGGCCAAGGAAGTCGGCGAGGGCAACTACGATGTCAAGCTGCACGACATGCATCCCGATGACATCGGCGAGCTCAGCCGCAATTTCCAGGCGATGGCAGAGAAGGTCGCGGCCGCGCAGGAGAATCTCACCTACATGTCCCAGCACGATGCGCTGACGGGGGTCCTCAACCGCATGGGGCTCGATAAGGAGATCGCGGACTGGCTCAAGGCGCACCCTGCTTCGCATGGCGCGCTCGTCAGCCTCGACCTCGACGGCTTCAAGTTCATCAATGACCTGCACGGCCACATGGCGGGCGACGAGGCCCTGCGCACACTGGCAAAGGACCTCATCGAGAGCTTCGGCCACGAGCAGATCATCGGCCGCAATGGCGGCGACGAGTTCGTCGTATTCATGAAGGACACGGAGCCGGAGCAGGCAGAGAAGGTCATCAAAGCATTCTCCAATAAGGTGAAGACCTTCACGTATGACGGCGAGCGACATGCCTTCTCGGTCTCCATCGGCTACACGATCTATAAGGGCGACGGCATACCGCTCTCGCGCCTCTTCCATCAGTCGGATACGGCGCTCTACGCCGTCAAGCTCCGCGGGCGCAACCATTACCGCATCTACGATGCCACGATGGAGAACCTCAACCGCACATCGCTCGGCTTCAATCTCGAGACCATCACGAAGAACCTGCCGCTGGCGCTGCTCGTCACGGAGGCAAAACAGGACGGCAAGATCCTGTTCGTCAACAAGGCGATGCTCGACTTGCTCGACTGCCGGAGTGTCACGGAATTCATGGCGTTCACGCAGGAGAAGCAGAACCACATCATCTGCGAATGCGACAGGGAGCGCGTGCGTCAGTTGACGGAACAGCAGCTGCTCGAAGATGCGGGCAAGACGTATTCCGTGACGTACTGTATCCGTACGGTCAAGGGCCAGCGAAAACACATCTTCTCGGTCTGGCGCATGGCGGACAATCCCAATTACGGGCGCGTCTTCTATGCGACGCTCGTGGAGCAGAAGTTCCTCTGGCCTTTCGTATCCGAGTATCTGTCTGAGGACGATGACCTGACGTGAGTGAAGAAAAAAAGCTGCCGCGAATTTTTCGCGGCAACCTTTTTTTCTAGGGATCAGAGCAGGACGAGCTCGCTTAGGAAGACGATGAGGCAGCAGGCGGAGGCGACTTTGAAGAGGCTCGCGCCGTACCAGGCGAGGCCGATGCCGAAGACGAGGGCCAGGGCGCCGCTCGCGGGCGTCTGCGTGGCCTCGGTGATGGCGGGGAAGGTCATGACGGCCAGCGTCACGTAGGGCACGTAAAAGAGGAAGGAGCGCAGGAATGGATTCTGGATCTGGCCGCGTATGAGTGTCAGCGGCACGATGCGGATTGCGAGCGTCACGGCGCTCATCAGGAGCAGGTAGATGTAGATGTCATGCTGCATGGCTGTCCTCTCCTTCCTGGGTGTCATCTGTGCTGTCGTCATCGTGTAATCCGTGCGGTTCGCGGATGGGGAAGAGCGCGGCGCCGACGCCGGCGATCAGGACGGTCAGGATGATCGTGCGCGTGCCGGCGGAGAGCGCAGCGAGGCTCGGCAGCGCGGAGGCGAGGAAGCTCAGCGCAAAGCTCGCGAGCACGAGGCCGCCGACGATGCGGTTCTGGCGGGCCGGCGGGATGATGACCCAGAGGAACATGCCGTAGAGCGCGACGGACAGGGCGCTGACGACGGCAGGCGGCAGGATGTTGCCAGCGATGACGCCAAGAGCCGTGCCGATGGCCCAGCCCGGCAGCGCGACTGCCATGGCCCCGTAGTTGTAGTAGGGATTGAGCGGACCCTTGCGCGCAATCGTGATGCCGAAGATCTCGTCGGTCACGTCGAAGCCGACGAAGATGCGGTGCCAGATGGACGTGCCGGGTTGGAATTTCTGCGAGAGAGCGCAGCTCATGAGCATGTAGCGCGCATTGGCGACGAGCGTTATGAGGATGATCTCGAGGTAGGGCGCGTCCGATGCGATGACCGTGAAGCCTGCGTACTCGCCAGCTGAGGCGTTGTTGAAGAGGCTCGCGAGGAAGCCCTGCAGCGGGTCGAGCCCCGCATTGCGGGCGGCGATGCCGAGCGTGAACGAGACGACGAAGTAGCCGAGCGCAATCGGCATGCCGTCGTGAACACCCTCGAGGAAGACCTCGCGCGTGGACCGCGTGAGCTCTGATTCAAATGATTCCGTCATATCCGTAAGAAAAACTCCTTTCTGGCCTGCATATGCGTATTTTCCCGATATTTGCATGGTGTTCTTATTATTCTATGACGGAATCGCGCCGGTGTAAAGGCGTGCACGCGAAAAAGCCGCCGTTCCATTTCAGGGAAGCGGCGGCTTTTTCGAAACGCTGTGCCTTATTTATCCGAAGAAGGCTGTGCGGCCTTCTTGTGGCGATTCATGTACTTGTTCGTCTCGGCGACGATGACACCCGAGAGCGCGATCAGCGCGATGAGGTTCGGGATGGCCATGAGGCCGTTGACGATATCGGCGAGGATCCAGATGGCTTCGAGCTTGAGGAAGGCACCGGAGGCGATCAGCGCGATGAAGATCAGGCGGTAGGGCAGCACACCTTTGTTGCCGAAGAGGTAGATGCAGGCGCGCTCGCCGTAGTAGTTCCAGCCGAGAATCGTCGTGAAGGCGAAGAGCACGAGCGCAATCGTCAGCAGCTGGCTGCCGAAGAAGCCGTAGGCACTGGCGAAGGCGGCGCTCGTCATCGCGGCACCGGCAGTGTCGCCCTGCCAGACGCCCGTGAGCACGAGCGCGAGGCCCGTCATGGAGCAGATGATGATCGTGTCGATGAAGGTACCCGTCATCGAGATCAGGCCCTGCTCAGCCGGCCACTTCGTCTTGGCGGCAGCGGCGGCAATCGGCGCGGAGCCAAGGCCGGACTCGTTGGAGAAGACGCCGCGTGCGACGCCGTTCTGCATGGCCATCATGACCGTGGAGCCGGCGAAGCCGCCGGCGGCTGCGGCACCCGTGAAGGCGTCGCTGATGATCATGGCGATGGCGGCCGGGACCTGGTCGAGGTTGAGGATGATCAGGCCGAGGCTGATGGCGACATACGACAGGGCCATGAACGGCACGATGCCCGAGGCGACCTTGGCGATGCTCTGCAGGCCGCCGAGCGTGATGGCGGCGATGAAGACGGTCAGGATGACGTCCGTTGCGAGCTTCGGGAAGCCGAAGGCAATCTCCATGCTGTCGACGATGGCGTTGACCTGCGGGAAGGTGCCGATGCCGAAGTAGGCGACGCCGATGCAGGCGAGTGCGAAGAATGTCGCGAGCGGCTTCCACTTCTCGCCCATGCCGTTGCGGATGTAGAACATCGGGCCGCCGGCAATCTCGCCCTTCTCGTCGACGGAGCGGAACTTGACGGCCAGGAGGCCTTCCGAATACTTCGTAGCCATGCCGAAGAAGGCTGCGACCCACATCCAGAAGATGGCGCCGGGGCCGCCGACTTTGACGGCCGTGGCGACACCGACGATGTTGCCTGTGCCGACCGTGGCGGCGAGGGCGACGCAGAGGGCCTTGAAGCTCGAGACGTCACCGCGGCCGTTGTTCTGGGCCTTGAAGATCAGCTTGAGCGCCTTCGGCAGGCGGAAGACCTGCAGGAGCTTCAGGCGGATGGTCAGGTAGATACCCGTGCCGACGAGCAGTGTGATGAGCGGCGGACCCCACATGAAGGAGTCAATGGCATTGAGTATAGGGATGAATGATTCCATGATAGCCTCCTAATGTCCATTTGTTCGTTTTGTCCTTGATGGATGTACACATGTATGTGATAGGTTCTATAATACCATAGAAAAGGACATTTGTCTCGTATTTTCACGAAAAAATACATAGAACGAGGAAAAAATTTGAACGAATTGCATACTGTGTGATTTTGGATAGCATTTTGTCGCAATTGTGACAGCGGCGGCTGTGTCCGTTTCCTATAATAAAGGCGAAAGGAAAAAGAAAAAAGATTGCAGCCATTATTGAAAATGAATCTCACCTATGCTATACTGAACACATGAATCAGAATGAATATCAGGAGGTAATCATCATGAAGGCATATTTACAGATCATGCAGGTCATCGGCCGTGAAATCATCGATTCGCGCGGCAATCCGACGGTCGAGGCGGAGGTCACGCTCGAGGATGGTTCCGTCGGCCGCGCAGCCGCTCCGTCGGGCGCTTCGACGGGCGAGTTCGAGGCACTGGAGCTCCGCGACGGCGACAAGTCGAAGTTCGGCGGCAAGGGCGTCTCGAAGGCGGTCGCGAACATCAATGAGAAGATCGCACCGGCGCTCATCGGCGCAGATGCTTCGGATATCTATGCAGTCGATGCCATCATGCTCGAGCTCGACGGCACGGAAGACAAGTCGAACCTCGGCGCGAACGCCATCCTCGCGGTATCGCTCGCAGCGGCCAAGGCAGCGGCGAAGTCGCAGGATATCCCGCTCTACCGCTTCCTCGGCGGCATCAGCGGCAATCACCTGCCGGTGCCGATGATGAACATCCTCAACGGTGGCGCACATGCGACGAACTCGGTCGACACGCAGGAGTTCATGATTATGCCGGCTGGCGCACCGTCGTTCCGCGAGGGCCTGCGCTGGGCAACGGAGGTCTTCCACGCACTGCAGGCACTGCTAAAGAAGGAAGGCCAGACGACGGCTGTTGGCGATGAGGGTGGCTTTGCGCCGAATCTCAAGAGCGATGAGGACACGATCGAGCACATCCTCACGGCCATCCGCAATGCGGGCTACGAGCCGGGCCGCGATTTCGTGCTGGCAATGGATGCGGCTTCTTCGGAGTGGAAGAGCGAGAAGGGCAAGGGCTTCTACAAGCAGCCGAAGTCGGGCAAGGAGTTCACGTCGGATGAGCTCATCGCGCACTGGAAGAGCCTCATCGAGAAGTACCCGATTTACTCCATCGAGGACGGCCTCGATGAGGAGGACTGGGAAGGTTGGCAGAAGATGACGAAGGAGCTTGGCGACAAGGTCCAGCTCGTCGGCGATGACCTCTTCGTCACGAACACGAAGCGCCTCAAGAAGGGCATCGAGCTCGGCTGCGGCAACAGCATCCTCATCAAGCTCAACCAGATCGGCACGCTGTCGGAGACGCTCGAGGCCATCAAGATGGCGCACGAGGCGGGCTACACGGCTATCGTCTCGCACCGTTCGGGCGAGACGGAGGACACGACGATCGCGGACCTCGCCGTCGCACTCAACACGAACCAGATCAAGACGGGCGCGCCCTCGCGTTCCGAGCGCGTTGCCAAGTACAACCAGCTGCTGCGCATCGAGGAAGAGCTCGGCGCAAGCGCGGTATATCCGGGCAAGGCGGCTTTTAGATTCCAGAAGTAAGGTGTAGTACTACTCGCACGAAGGGGCGGGGTGGACAGCGCTGCGCGGCGGCAATCTGCTAAATCGATTTTTTCCCTTTCAATGCATCCTGACAAAAGAGCGAAACGCGCTTCGCTTGGACGATGCTCTTTTGTCAGGGTCTTGGTGGGGAAAAAATCGATTCTTCACGCAGACCGCCGAACGCTGCGTTTATGCCCACCCTGCCCCTCCATGCGGAAGTGACGGTATCCGATTCTCGCGATAGTAAGTTACTGGTATGGCGGTTGCGCAGGCAGTATCGTCTTGCGGCGCTGCTCTAGCGTTCAAGCGCAGGGAGGTATTTCGCCTGCAAGAGCGGAGCGATTTGCCCGAAGGGCTGTGCCCTGACGCGGAGCAGCTTAGCATGCGATGTCGGAACGCCGTGGCAGGCGGCGAGGCGGCCTCTATGGAAGGCTTGTCATAGGGCACATTCAGCGGAGCGATGAAGCCGAAATATCTCCCTCCGCGCTCAATTTCACGAAAAAGCGGTAAGCCGCAAGTCATAGAAACTTGCAGTTTACCGCTTTTGTGATGCGATTCTCATGTGTTTCAGGAGAGTATGCCGGCCATCTTGAGCAGGTAGCGTGCGTTGGTGGTGTGGCAGCGGCCGGGGCGGATCTTGAAGTCGAAGTGGATCTTGTCGTCGGGATAGGATTCTTCGAAGTGGAAGTTCTTGATCGGCAGGTCGTTTGGCGACTGGAGGTCGCAGAGCTCGAAGTCGTGGGTGGTGACGAGGGTGATGCAGGAGGGGCGCGTGAGGCGCTTGATGGCTTCGGCGGCGCCGGTGATGCGGTCGGCGGAGTTCGTGCCCTTGAAGATCTCGTCGATGCAGAGCAAGAGCGGCCGCTCCTCTTGGCTTGCCTCGACCATCTGGCGGATGCGCAGGATCTCGGCGTAGAAGGTCGAGATACCGCGCGAGAGGTCGTCGCTGACGTGAATCGAGGTGTAGACAGCCATCGGCGTCAGTGCGAAGTGCTCGGCGCAGACGGGGGCGCCGGCGTAGGCGAGGATGGCGGAGGTCGCGAGCGTGCGCATGTACGTCGTCTTGCCGCTCATGTTCGAGCCGGTGATGATGCAGGTGCCGGCCGCAAACAAGGCGTCGTTCGGCACGGCCTTTGCTTCTTCGATGAGCAATGGCGTCACGGCCTTGCCTGTGAGTTCCGGCCCGCCCGTGCAGAGCTCGGGCCAGCAGATGGTCTGGCGTGTGAGCGCCGGCGTGGCGAGGGAGAGCAGGGCCTCGACTTCGGCCCAGGCCGCGAGGTGGCGGCGCAGGCTGCGGCCATTTGCCTCCTTCCAAGCGAAGAGGCGCGCCGTGCAGTGGAGGTCCCAGAGGCAGGCGGTGTTGGCGACGAGGAAGAAGAAGACGTTGCGCCGCATGGCGGCGAGGTCGGCGAGCTTTGCGAGGCGGTGCAGGCTATCAGAGGCGCGCTGCTCGCGCAGGTCCTTCTGGATGGCGAGCAAGAGCGGGCTCTTGTAGTCGGCTGCTTCGAGCTTGGCGAGCAGTTGTTCGTAGACGCTGAGCTCCTGCGGCAGGGCCATGAGTGGGGCGAGCAGGGCCTGGCTGCGCCGCAGCAGCAGGAAGGAGAGCAAGAGCTGCAGGGAGAACAGCAGCCCCGGTATGGTGACATCGAGCCGTCCGGCGATGGCCAGTGCGAGCGTGGCGAGGGAGAGCGCTGGCAGCAGGAAGGAGAGCAGGCGCAGGGCTTTGCTCTCCTTGATGCTCGCCTGCTCGAGCATCGTGCAGAACGCCGAGAGGTCGGTGCCGAGCGGCAGCAGGTGGCTCATGGCCTCGAGGTCTAGGAGCTCCTGCGGCTTCCCGCTGAGCTCGCGGACGGCCTGCTGGCGCAGGCGGATGGCGTCAGCTGCATCGGGAAAGGGGGAGAGCAGGGCGGCGAGCCGCTCTCGGCCGGCCTTGGTGCGCGCAGCCGAGAGGTACTGGTAGAGCGAAGCCCTGCCGAAGATCGGCAAGTCGGCTTCCTGCGGCCGGTCTTCGCGCATGAGCTCGTGGCCGTCGTCTTTGAAGCTGCGCCACTTGCTCGATTCCCGGTCGAGGAAGGCCTGCACGCAGCCGAGATGGCTCTCCGTCAGCAGCTTCGCGAAGCTGGCCTTCTGGTGGCGCTGGACGAGCAGCAGGAAGGCGGCGAGCAGCAGGATGCCGTAGACGGTGCCGAGCACATGGCCGTCAAAGCCCGCGGCAAAGGCGAAGACCATGGCGAGGAAGGAGACGGTGCGCAGCAGCACGAGGCGCTGCAGGCGCTGCTTTTGCCGCCCGATGGCCTGCAGGTCGCGCTGCTGCCATTCGTGGAAATCAATCATCGTATCACCTCAGGTATGTCGTAATCTAACTATCAGTATACCACGGCTGGCTGGGGAAAAGCTGATGGTTCTGCTCGATTGTCGGCGCCTTCGTTTTCCTGTATAATAAAGAATAAGAGCAAATCACGAAAGGAAGTCATACTATGGCAGAGAATGAAGCCATCCGACGCCTGCAGGCGAGCATCGACATGCTCAAGGAGCGCATGCGCATCGACTCGAACGACCTCGAGTACGAGTCGCATCTGCGCCAGAAGCGCCAGCTGCAGCGCATCCTGGACCGCCTGCTGGTAAAGGAAGCAGATGAGAAGAAGCCGCTCTGAATTCTTTAGGATCTTTTCATTTTTTCAGGAAGTATTCAGCCAAGCTCGGTACAATACAAACATCAAAAAGTCAAAGAGAGGATGACCAATATGTCAAAGCGCATGACGATGGACGAGGTACTCAAGGAATACGGCGTCCCGCAGATCAAGCTCGATATACATGCGACGCGCAGTGAACTCCTGAAGCTCCGCGAGAAGCTCATGGCAATCCGCGACCTGTCCGCAGGCAAGGAGCAGGGCTACCTCGATATCGACTGCAAGCTCTACATCGATGTCGATGACATCGACCGCTATCTGTCGGGCGAGCTCGACACGATCGGCGAGATCTACGCATTCCCGGAGGACATCAAGTCGTATCGGGAAGAGTGACGTTAAAACATTTTGTTTCTATAGATAAATATAGATAGATAAAGGAGAATCATTGATGAATATCAAGAAGACACTGTCAGCCCTCATGGTCGGTGCCATGGTTCTTTCCGCAACACCGGTACTGCCTGATTCTGCATCTTTCGTGAGCACGGCCTATGCGGCTAAGGGCGGTGCGAAGATGAGCATCCCGAAGTCGGCTCCGGCGCCGAAGGCTCCGGCTGCCGGTGCGACGAGCAACGCGAATACGAGCAAGTCCGTCTCGGGCAATGGCTCTTCGTATGCGCCGTCCAAGGATGCCAAGAGCCTCGAGAAGAATGCGCCGGCCGCGAACGCGAAGTCGAATGCGGCTGCCGCTAATGCGAACACGCAGAGCTCGAGCCGTCTCGGCAGCATCATGCGCGGCATCGGCATCTTTGCGGGCGGCATGCTGCTCGGCTCGATGCTCTCGCATCTCTTCGGCATGGGCAGCGGCATGTTCGCCGACATCATGGGCCTCTTGATGAACGGCCTGCTGATCGTCGTCGCCATCATGGCCGTGCGCTGGCTCTGGAACAAGTTCCGCGGCAATAAGACGAGTGCCAGCCGTCCGAGTGACTACCGCCAGGACCTCGAGATGCGCCAGCAGCCGATGGACAGCCAGCAGCAGATGCGCACGCCGATCCACGACATCAAGCCGCGCGGCAACGACTATGAGCCGAAGTCCACGGCGGACCGCTACCGCAACCGCTGATGATTTTCTCAATCTGATGCTGAGCCTAGCGGCCGGTATCTCATATTCAGAAAGAAGTGTACCCAATGGCAAAAACATCTACGCTCGCGAAGGTCGACGACCTCATCGCGCGCTATCCAGTCCTCTCCGTCTGCCGCGATGACCTCATCGAGGCGGTCAAGGCCATCTGCGAGAGCTATGCAGGCGGCCATAAGCTCATCGCCTGCGGCAATGGCGGCAGCGCTTCGGACGCCGAACACATCGTCGGCGAGCTCATGAAGGGCTTCCTGCTGCCGCGCAAGCTCGGTGCGGATATGGAGAAGAGGATGCGCGCCGTCTGCCCGGAGGAGGCCGACTACTTCCTCGAGAATCTGCAGGGTGCCCTGCCGGCTCTCTCGATGGTCAATCAGGTCGCACTCAACACGGCCTTCGCCAATGACCAGGCACCGGACCTCTCGTTTGCCCAGCAGCTGCTCGGCATGGGCGATGCGGGTGATGTCCTGCTCGCCATCTCGACTTCGGGCAACTCGACGAACGTCATCTACGCCCTGCAGATGGCCAAGGTCAAGGGCGTCCGCACAATCGCGCTGACGGGCAAGTCGGGCGGCAAGATCAAGAGCCGTAATCTTGCGGACATCACGATCTGCGTGCCGGACGACGAGACGTTCAGCATCCAGGAACTCCACCTGCCGGTCTACCACATGCTCTGCATCGCCGCAGAGAACGAATTCTTCGGCGATTGAACTCAGATATTTTCGGGTCCTGCTCCAAAGGAGCAGGACCTTTTGCTATTCTGGAGGTGTGATGCTATGATAGAGACAGTTCATTCTGTCGTGTCCTTATCGCGCCTTTTTAGGAGGAATATCTATGCTGACCGCATATCTGGCAGGAGTAGAGGGCCATCTGGCGCCGGCTCTCGTCATTTTTTTCTCGGCAATCCTGCAGTCCATCACGGGATTCGGCCTCGTCATTGTCGCCGCGCCGCTCCTGATGATCTTCTACGATCCGAAGCTCACGGTGCCGGTCATGCTGCTCTTGGCCTGCTGTGCCAACTTCTTCCAGGGGCTCTTCGCGCTGCGCACGGCGAACCTCAAGCTGGTCTTTTGGCTCTACCTCGGCGTGCTCTGTGGCCAGCCAATCGGCTTCTGGGCCTTTGACCACGCGTCGAGTGCGATGCTCAAGATCTTCATCAGCGTCATCGTGCTCTTCTCGCTCGGCACGATGCAGGCCTTGCATCGGCGCATCCGCGAATGCCCGCGCAATTCCTACATCACGGGTATCTTCTCGGGCTTCACGTCCATCACGGCCGGCATGGGCGGCCCGCCGTTCCTCATCTACCTCGCCCACAGCAGGATGACGGTCGAGGTCATGCGCGCGACGTGCTTCGTCTTCTTCTTCCTCTGCAACATCACCTCGCTGACGAGCTACGAGCTCGGCGGTCTGCCCATCGCGCCGGCACTCGGCGAGTTCATCTACCTGCTGCCGGCCCTCGTGCTGGGCATCCTCATCGGCCATGCCGTCTTCGCCTACGTGCCCAAGGCGCTCATCCGCCGCCTGATCTTCATCCTGCTCTACATCACCTGCATCTACACGATTGCCTCGGTTCTGCTGCGCGGGTAAGATTTGCTCCTTATTAGAAAAAGTCGTTTACATTGTCAAATAATATGATATAATAGATTTTGTGTTTGTACACCTATAGTGCACAAAGATAATTTCTGGATAAGGAGTCATTCAACATGAAACAGGAAGAGAATGAGTTCATGCGGCACGAGCTGCGGCTGCCTGAGCTCACGGTCCGCGGTATGATCCTGGGTGCCATCCTGACGGTCATCTTTACGGCATCGAACGTATACCTCGGACTCAAGGTCGGACTGACCTTCTCGTCGGCCATCCCGGCGGCTGTCATCTCGATGGCCATCCTCAAGATGGCCAAGAATTCGAACATCCTCGAGAACAACATGGTGCAGACGCAGGCGTCGGCCGCGGGCACGCTGTCTGCCATCATCTTCATCATCCCGGGCATGCTGATGATCGGCTACTGGCAGGGCTTCGAGTTCTGGCAGACGCTGCTCGTCTCGGCCTGCGGCGGCTGCCTCGGTGTCCTCTTCACCATCCCGCTGCGTCGCGCGATGGTCGTGCACAGCGACCTCGCTTACCCGGAGGGCGTTGCGGCTGCGGAGATCCTCAAGGTCGGCAGCCACGATAAGTCGGATGAGAAGGACGGTTCGGGTGTCAAGGAGATCGGTGCGGGCGGTATCTTCGCAGGCGTCGTCGCATTCTGCACGAACGCGCTGCAGGTGCTCGGCTCCGAGCTCTCCTGCTGGATTCCGGTCGGCCGCGGCATGACGCAGCTGCCGCTCGGCTATTCGACGGCGCTCGTCGGCGCTGGTTACCTCATCGGCATTGCGGCGGGCCTCTCGATGCTCGTCGGCATCCTGATCGCCTGGGCCGGCTTCGTGCCGTACTACACGATCACGAGCCCGCTGCCGGACGGCATGACGCTGCAGAAATTCGCCGGCTCGGTCTACCAGGAGCGCGTCCGCCTGATCGGCGCCGGCGCCATGGGCGTCGCAGCCGTCTGGACGCTGATCATGCTCGCGAAGCCGGTCGTCGACGGCGTCAAGGAATCGCTGGCTGCGCTCCACACGCCGGACTCGGAGAAGGGCAAGCATCGCATGGATATCGACATGAGCATCCAGAGCATTGCCATGGTCTTCAGCGTGACGGTCGTCGGCCTCCTGGGCATCTTCTACGCATTCGTCAGCCCGGAGGGCCTGCCGGTATCGGAGAACCTGACGTTCACCTTTGTCGGCGTCGGCGTCGCTGTCCTCATGGGCTTCTTCGTCGCCGCAGCCTGCGCTTACATGGCCGGCCTCGTCGGCACGAGCTCGAGTCCGATCTCGGGCATCGGCATCCTCGCCATCATCGTGGCTTCGCTCGTCATGTACGCGCTCTGCTCGTCCTTCGGCATCTTCTCCATGCCGGGCGGTGAGAAGTTCGCGACGGCGACGGCCATCTTCACGACGTCCATCATCATGGCGATTGCCTGCATCTCGAACGATAACATGCAGGACCTCAAGACGGGCTATCTCGTCGGCGCTACGCCGTGGCGCCAGCAGGTCGCCCTGCTGCTCGGCTGCGTCGTCGGCGCGCTCGTCATCGCACCGGTCCTGAACCTGCTCTATGAGGCGTACGGCTTCCCAGGCGCCCTGCCGCGTCCGGACATGGACCCGTCGCAGGCGCTCGCCGCACCGCAGGCGGCCCTGATGACGACGATCGCACAGGGCATCTTCTCGAGCACGCTGGCCTGGGACTACATCTACATCGGTCTCGGCCTCGGCGTCGTGCTCGTCGTCGTCGACCAGCTGCTCAAGCGAAATACGCGCAATCTCTGCCTGCCGCCGCTCGCCGTCGGCATGGGCATCTACCTGCCGCCTTCCGTGCAGACGCCGCTCGTCGTCGGCGCCATCCTCGGCTACTTCCTGCGCAAGCACATGAAGGCCAAGTACGGTGAGGAAGAAGCCAAGGCTGGCTTCCGCCGCGGCACGCTGTTCGCCTCCGGCCTGATCGTCGGCGAGTCCATCGTCGGCGTCGTGCTCGCCGGTGTCATCGTCGCTTCCGTCACGAACGGCGGCTCTGAGGCACCGCTGGCCATCGTCGGTAAGGACTTCGCCGACACGGCCGAATACCTCGGCCTCGCCGTCTTTGTACTCGCCCTGCTCGTCTTCAGCAAGATCGTGCTCGGCAGCAAGAAGGCCTGATTGCATCGCGCGGATTTTAAGAGACATTGCTTTGGCAATGTCTCTTTTTGTGTGCGCCTCCCGCTCTTTCAGGCAGGATTTTCGGGCCGCGCTATGGAATACAAGAGATAACGATAACATCAAACAGCAAGAATGAGTCTTGCAGGGGGGTAATCATATGCCGATATCCGAAAAGAATCTGCTCAAACTCGCCAATGGCAGCGATGTGCGCGGCGTCTCAATCGAGGGCGTGGCGGACGAGCCGGTGACGCTCAACGCCGAGGCGGCCAACCGCATCACGAGCGGCTTCCTCGACTTCCTTTCGCAGAAGACGGGCAAGAAGGTCAAGGACCTGCGCATCGCGGTCGGTCACGACTCGCGCCTCTCGGCGCCGATGCTCAAGGAAGCAGTGCTCGAGGCGCTGACGTATGCCGGCGCTGTGACGGTCGACTGCGGCCTCGCATCGACGCCGTCAATGTTCATGTCCATCGTCTTTCCCGAGACGAAGATGGACGGCTCCATTATGATCACGGCCAGCCACCTGCCGTACAACCGCAACGGCCTCAAGTTCTTCACGAAGGACGGCGGCGTCGAGCATGAGGATATCATCGCCATCCTCGAGGCAGCAGCGCGCAGCCCGGAGGTCAAGGGCGACCTCGCGAAGGTCCAGAAGTACAACCTCATCGACCGCTACTGCCATCATCTGCGCAAGAAGATCCGCGCAGCGCTCAACATGGGCGACACGCCGCTCCGCGGCATGCACGTCGTCGTCGACGCCGGCAATGGTGCGGGCGGCTTCTTTGCGACGCAGGTGCTCGGCCGCCTCGGTGCCGACACGTCGGGCAGCATCTTCCTCGAGCCGGACGGTCACTTCCCGAACCACATCCCGAACCCGGAGAACAAACAGGCCATGGCCGCCATCCGCCAGGCCGTGCTCGACAGCCATGCGGACCTCGGCCTGATCTTCGACACGGATGTCGACCGCATGAGCGCCGTCCTCAAGAACGGCAAGGAGATCAGCCGCAATGCCCTGATCGCCATGATGGCTGCCATCCTCGCGCCGGACTATCCGGGCAGCACGATCGTCACGGATTCGGTCACGAGCGACGAGCTCACCGAATTCCTGCAGGGCGAGCTCGGCCTGCGCCACCTGCGCTTCAAGCGCGGTTACAAGAACGTCATCGATGAGTGCATCCGCCTCAACAAGGAAGGCACCGTCTCGCCGCTGGCCATCGAGACGAGCGGCCACGGCGCCCTCTCGGAAAACTACTACCTCGATGACGGTGCTTATCTGGCCGTCAAGCTGCTGATCGCCGCCGCCAAGGCAAAGGCACAGGGCCGCCACCTCGCAGACCTCGTCAAGAAGCTCGGCGAACCAGTCGAGAGCCGCGAATACCGCATGAAGATCATGGGCGAGGACGACTTCCGCGGCTACGGCAAAAACGTCCTCAAGACCTTCGAAGAGCGCGCCGCCGAGGCCGGTATCCGCGCGGCCAAGCCGTCGTACGAGGGCGTGCGCCTCGTCTTCCCCGATGGCTGGGCACTGCTGCGCATGAGCCTGCACGACCCGCAGATGCCGCTCAACATCGAGAGCCGCAAGAAGGGCGGCGTCGCAGAGATCGCCACCAAAGTCCAGGAATTCCTCAAGGGCTTCACGAGCCTCGATATGAGTGTCTTCAAGGATTGACAACGTCATATAAGCAAAAAAAGCTGCTGCATCCGATGGTGCAGTAGCTTTTTTTGTATGAATTTCGGGGCGGTGTGGTGACGGTGTAGTGATGTATGCAACGGGGCAGGGGCTAAGAGGCTGTCTCTCGTGCGCCTCATCTCCGAAGCGTACCTGAGAGCGGGGGCATGTATTTCGCCTGCAGGAGCGAAGTGACCGCCCGCAGGGCTGCAGCCCCATTCGGCGTGACAAGAGATATCGATGTCAGAACGCCGCGGCAAGCGGCGAAGCATCTTGAAGGCACAGCCGTTCTTTGGCTGCATTCAACGGAGCGACGAAGCCGAAATACATGCCCCCGCTCCTTCTGAGATGTAAACCACCCCATCCAATTATCCCAGCAGCAGCTCCTGATGGTCGAGCACGAATTTGCCGTTGGTGCAGGCCGGGCAGAAGCAGGTGTCGCCGCCAGCGGCCTTGACCTCCTGGCCCTTCTTGAGCAGGGCGGCTGCCTGTTCCTCGCCGAAGAGCTCCTTGGCCTTGTCGGAGGCAAAGAACGGCAGGACGTCGTCGATGCCCTCGACGCACTCGTTCAATGCGGCGATGAGCTTCTCGGCCTTTGCCTTCTCGTCTGCCTTGCCGACAGAAGCGAGGTATTCCTTGGCGACGTCCTTGAGGCCAGCGTAGGCGCTCGGCGCGTCGATGACACCCTGTACATGCTGCAATACTTCTTCTTTCGTCATGATGATCATCCTTCCTGATACTTGCCTTTGAAGATTATCGGATCTCTTACACGTCAAGGATAGCACACCACAATTGTAAAGTCAATGGTTACAAAAGAAAACTTAAAATGGGCATAAAAAAAGCAGGCCATGCCTGCTCGATATTCTGCTTGGTGGAGACGAAGGGGATTGAACCCTCGACCTCTCGGATGCGAACCGAACGCTCTCCCAGCTGAGCTACGTCCCCAAGACAAGTTACAGTATAGCGCGTTTTGTCCTGTATTTCAAGTCTTTTTAAAACGATTCAAAATACATATTGATATAATGCAAAAAAGGAATGAAAGAATGGCACGGAGCCGGTCTGTTGAGCAGGAAAACACTGCTCGTCTGACGAACAAGAACGTAGTCGCCCCAGCGAGTTTCTATTGGATAATCCCTGTTTATCTATTGATTCATCTGGACTATTCTAGATGACCATCAATGGAATTTATAATGAATCGATGGGGGAATAGATATAGATATTTTACGCCATTCAGCGTATAATAAAATGAGAAGCCACAATAACGCGTCTGCCTTCTGCCTGCAATGGAAACGAGCCGCCGTTGCCAGGGGAGTCGCACACGATCCGCAAGGATTACATGAGGAGGTAACAAAGTGGACAAACGGGAGAGTATGTGGGATGTATATCTCAGAAAAGGCATGAGCCGCCGCAGCTTTGTCAAGGGCTGCGTTGCACTGACATCTCTGATGGGACTGAGCACGGATAAGCTCAGCAAAGTCGTCGAGGCTGCCGAGAAGAAGCCGCTTCCAGTCGTCATCTGGATTCACGGACACGAATGCACGGGCTGCGATGAGTCCTTCATCCGTTCCGGTTCTCCGTACGCTTCGGACGTCATCCTGAGCCAGGTTGCGCTCGAATACGATCATCTGCTTTCCGCTGCCAGCGGCGAGCCGTTCGAGGCACATCTCGAGGAGACGATCCAGAAGTACAAGGGCCAGTACATCCTGGCCGTCGAAGGCGCTGCCTGCACGAAGGACAACGGCGTCTACTGCATGAGCGGCGGTCATCCGTTCACGCACACGCTGCAGCGTGCTGCAGAGAATGCTGCTGCTGTCATCGCTTACGGCACTTGCGCCGTCTCGGGCGGCATCCAGGCTGCCAACCCGAACCCGACGGGTTCCTCGGGCATCACGAACTTCACGGGCAAGACGCCGGTCGTCAACGTTCCGGGCTGCCCGCCGATTCCAGAGGTCATGACGGGCGTCATCATGCACGTCGCTCTCTTTGGCACGGTACCGCCACTCGATGGCCAGGGCCGTCCGAAGCAGTTCTACGGCAACCGCATCCACGATACGTGCTACCGCCGTCCGTTCTTCGATGCCGGCATGTTTGCTGAGAGCTACGACGATGAGGGCTCGAAGGCTGGCTGGTGCCTCTACAAGCTCGGCTGCCGCGGCCCGGAGACGTACAACTCCTGCGGCAACCTGCGCTGGTTCCAGGGCATGAGCTATCCGATCCAGTCCGGTGCACCGTGCATCGGCTGCTCGAATGCGCATTTCTGGGATGAGGGCAAGATGAGTGAGCGCCTGCCGAAGTTTGGCCAGCCGATTGGCGACGTCGATAAGATCGGCGCAGCCATCGCCGGCGTCACGGCTGTCGGTGTCGCAGCACACGGCGCAGCCAGCGTCATCCAGAAGAAGAAACGCGATGCAGCGAAAGAGCAGGAAGAGAACGGGGAGCAGGTGAATAAATGAAACACGTAGTAGTAGATCCAATCACGAGAATTGAAGGCCATCTGCGCGTTGAGGTGCAGGTCGATGAAGGTTCGGGCAAGGTCACGGACGCCATCTCGTCCGGCACGGCATGGCGCGGCCTCGAGCTCGTCATGAAAGACCGCGATCCGCGCGACGCCTGGGCTTACATCCAGCGCATCTGCGGCGTCTGCACGAGCGCACATGCTCTGGGTTCCCTTCGCGCTGTCGAGGATGCCCTTGGCATCAAGATCCCGAAGAACGCCAACTACATCCGCAATATCATGGCAGCGACGCTGACGGTACAGGACCACATCGTCCACTTCTACCACCTGCATGCACTCGACTGGGTCAGCCCGGTCGAGGCACTCGCCGCTGACCCTGTCGCGACGGCCAACCTGCAGGTCGCAGCGCTCAACGCCTACAAGCTGCCGTTCAGCGCACCGGGCACCTCGGTGACGGAAGCGTACGACCACGCTTTCCCGGCTGCTACGCCGCAGTACTTCGCGGAGATCAAGGGCAAGGTCCAGGCCATCGTCGAGAGCGGCCAGCTCGGCATCTTCTCGGCCAACTGGTGGGATCATCCGGATTACAAGCTGCTGCCGCCTGAGGTCCATCTCATGGCCATCGCACATTACCTCGAGATGCTCGACAAGCACCGCGACCTCGTCACGCCGCAGGTCATCTTCGGCGGCAAGAACCCGCATCCGCATTACTGCGTCGGCGGCATGCCGTGCTCCATCTCGCTTGAGGATGGCAACGCGCCGGTCAACACGGCCCGCCTCGGCATCGTCGACCGCGCGATCAACCTCGGCCGCACGCTCGTCAACAACTTCTACATCCCCGATGTCCTCGCAATCGGCGCCGCCTACGTCAAGGCCGGCCGCGTCGACGGCGGCGGTCTCGCCAAGGAGCGTGTGCTCGGCTACGGCTCCTATCCGATTGAGCCGTTCTCCGGCACGTCGAACGGCGACTTCTTCAAGAACCTGCTGATCCGCACGAACGGCGTTGTCGAAGACTTCGGCAAGGGCATCGATGCGGCAAAGGTCTACGAGATCGATGCAGAAGATATCACGCAGCCGGAAGTCTTCACGGAAGGCGTCGAGCACTCGTGGTATGAGTACCCCGCAAACAGCGATCACGACCTCAACCCGTGGGACGGCGTGACGGCACCGAAGTTCACGGCACCGAAGGAAGGCACGCCGACGGACTGGAAGGCGCTCAACGAGCAGGGCAAGTACTCCTGGCTCAAGACGCCGAAATGGCGCGGCAAGCTCTGTGAGGTTGGTCCTCTCGCACGCTACATCATCATCTACACGAAGGCCAAGAAGGGCATGCTCGGCGAGCCGACCTGGGCTGAGAAGATGATGCTCGACCAGATCGACGCGGTATCGAAGGTCCTCAATCTCGCACCGGAAGTCTGGCTGCCGACGATGGTCGGCCGCACGGCTGCCCGCGGCCTCGACTGCCAGCTCAACGCAGAGATCAACAAGTTCTTCTTCGACAAGCTCATCGCCAACATCAAGTCGGGCGACACGAAGACGGCCAACATGGAGAAATGGGATCCGTCGACGTGGCCGAAGACGGCCAAGGGCGTCGGCCTCTACGAGGCTCCACGCGGCGCGCTCTCGCACTACATTGTCATCAAGGACGGCAAGACGGACAACTACCAGGCTGTCGTCCCGACGACCTGGAATGCATGCCCGCGCGACGACGAAGCCGGCCATGGCGCTTACGAGAAGGCCATGATGGACACGCAGGTCAAGATCGCAGACAAGCCGCTCGAGATTGTCAAGGTCGTCCGCTCCTTCGACCCGTGCATGGCCTGCGCTACGCACATGTTCAATGCGAAGGGCGAGAAGATCAATGTCATCACGACGGACCCGTACTCTGGCACGCACGTTGAGAAGTGAGCCAGGGTTCTGGTGGAAAGGAAAGGAATAGTAGAATGAAAGAAGAAAAACGGAAAGTCTACTACCTGTTCAGTCCGTTTCTGCGGATTTTCCATTGGGTCATGGTGCTGTCGATCGTCACGCTGTTCATCACCGGCCTCCTGATCACGAAGCCGGTGACCGTGATGGGCATTGAGCCGACGTACACTTCCATGTCCATGGACTGGGTAAGGAATATCCACTTCATCGCGGCCTTCACGTTCTGCGCAGCCTTCATCCTGCGCATCTACGGCTACATCCGCTATCCGGGTGACCGACTCTTCCCGCGCGTCTGGAAGGGCCACTTCTACCGCGATACGATTGACGTCGCCCTGCACTACATGCTGCTGAAGCCGGGCCACGACCCGTACCTGCGCAACCCGCTGGCACGCACGTCGTACGTCGGCCTCTACGTGATGGTCCTCATCGAGATCCTCACGGGCTTTGCCATGTACTACATGACGGAGCCGAACAACATCGGCGGCATGCTCTTTGGCTGGGTCAATGTCGTGCTCGGCGGTGAGATGGTCACGCATTGGGTGCACCACATCGTCGCCTGGCTCATCATCGTCTTCGCCATCGGCCATGTCTACATGGTCCTGCGCGCAGACCTCATGGAAGCCGAGGGCGAGGCATCCTCGATGTTCTCCGGCGTGAAGTTCCTCGAGCATGTACCGCTCGATGCTCCGGAGATCAATGAAGAGGGCCCGAAGCCCAAGAAGAAGGATTGACAAAGGAGACTTAGACTCATGTGTAAAGAATGTGGCTGCGGCGAGACGAACGGCAATACGCGTCTCCAGTTCACAGTCAAAGGCTATACAGAAGAGAGTGCGAAGGAAGTAGAGAAGGCGCTGCTCGGCCTGCCGGGCGTGCTCTTCGTCCACATCCACGCGCACGACGGTGAGACGACGGTGGATTACAGCCCTGCCAAGACGAAGCTCATGGACATCCTGGGCGTTCTGCAGGCTCGTAACCTCGAAGCCGCACTGTGATTGAACCGGTAATTTGATGGAACGCCTTCCCGGCTGTCAGGTAAGATGGCGGGGAAGGCGTTTTTCTGTGGAGGGAATCCCATGCATGAAATGGCGATTGCCGAGGGCGTGCTCGACATTGCCCTCGACTACGCAAAGAAGAACGATGCGACGTGCATCCGCGAAATCGGGCTCCTGATTGGCGAGATGTCGGGCGTCGTCGTCGACTCCCTGACGTTCTCATTCGACATGATCGCCAAGGGGACGATCGCGGAGGGCGCGAAGATCAAGGTCAAGCACGTGCCGCTCGTCGGCCGCTGCACGAAGTGCGGGAAGGAATTCCACATCGAGCACTACGATTTCTGGTGCCCGGAGTGCAAGGACGGCGTCCTCAAGACGATATCGGGACGCGAGATGCAAGTTGAATATCTGGAGGTGGATTAAATGGCTGAGATACAGGTCATGAAGAATATCCTGGGAGAGAATGACCGCGTGGCGGCTGAGAATCAGGCGCTGTTCGCGGAGAAGAATGTCTACGTCATCAATCTCATGGGCTCGCCGGGAGCCGGCAAGACGTCGGTGCTCGAAAAGACGATGGAGAAGCTCAAGGACAGGCTCAAGATGGCCGTCATCGAGGGCGACCTCTTCACGAGCAAGGATGCAGACCGCATCGAGAAGCACGGCGTGCCGGTCATCCAGATCAACACGGCCGGCGGCTGCCATCTCGATGCGCCGATGGTCCAGAAGGTCGCGCAGAAGCTCGACCTCGATGGTCTTGACCTGCTCGTCGTCGAGAATGTCGGCAACCTCGTCTGCCCGGCGGAGTTCGCCGTCGGCGAGGACGACAAGGGCGTCGTGCTCTCCATCACGGAGGGCGACGACAAGCCGATGAAGTACCCGCTGATCTTCAAGGAGTCGGCCATCGCGCTCTTGAACAAGGCGGACCTGCTGCCGTACTGCAACTTCGACATGGCGGCGGCCAAAGAAGACATCACGACGCTGCATCCGGGCATGGATGTCATCGAGGTCTCGTGCACGAAGGACCAGGGCCTCGACGAGTGGTGTGAGTGGCTGCTCAGCCGCGTCGCGGCAAAACAGAAGAAAGGGGAATGAGCATGGCAGACGTATTCGGCAATGACAGCGCGGTAGACCCTCGCATGGACGATGTGCTCCATCCGGCAGACGTGACGATTCTCGGTGTCGGCAACGTCATCCTGCGCGACGAGGGCTTCGGTGTGCGCGCCGCGGAATACCTCGATGCACATTACGATTTCCCCGAGTCGGTGCAGGTCGTCGATGGCGGCACGCTCGGCATCGAGCTCACGCAATACGTGACGGGTACGAAGAAACTGCTCGTCATCGACTCCATCAACGGCGGGCAGGAGCCGGGCACGCGCTTCCACTTCCACAATGACGATATCATGACACATTTCCAGGATAAGCTCAGCGCGCACGAGGTCGGCATCCAGGATGTCCTCGCGCTCTTGATGGTCACGGGCCGCAAGATCCCGGAAGTCGTCGTGCTCGGCGCGCAGCCGTACGACCTCGAGGCCGGCGTGGAGCTCAGCCCCGAGATGAAAGCGCTCCTGCCACTCGTCGCGCAGGAGGCCATCGATGTCCTCAAGGAATGGGGCATCGAAGTCAAGGAGAAGGCAGAGGAACGTTCGCTCGACTACGGCGTCGTCGCCGAGGAATGTGTCCGCGAAGAGATGAAATAAAACTAGATGAGATGGAATGACACGGAGGTATAGCTATGTGTTTGGCAGTTCCTGCTAAGGTAAAGGAAATCCATGATGCAGTGGGCAAGGTCGATATCTCGGGCGTGACGCGCGAGATCAGCCTGATGCTGCTGCCGGAGACGCAGGTCGGCGACTATGTGCTCGTGCATGCCGGCTTTGCCATCCAGAAGGTCACGGAAGAGGAAGTCGCCGAGACGAATGCGCTGCTCGCCGAGATGAACGGCGCGCCGCGCACGGTCACGGACATCCCGGAAGAAGCGGGTGGTATGCAGGTATGACGGATATGACAGGTATGACGAAACAGGAAGAGCGCGAGCTCGCCAAGCGCCTCGTGGCGGAGATCGGCCGCATGGCCGAGACGGCCGGCCGCAAGCTGCGCTTCATGGAGGTCTGCGGCACCCATACGGTGGCCATCTTCCGCGCGGGCCTGCGCCAGATGCTGCCGGAGAACGTCGAGCTCGTCTCGGGGCCGGGCTGCCCCGTCTGTGTGACGCCGGACGACTACATGGATAAGGCCATCAACTACGCCCTGCGCGAGGATACCATCATCACGACGTTCGGCGACATGCTCAAGGTGCCGGGCTCGAAGTCGAGCCTCATGGAGGCGAAGGCAGAGGGGGCGGACATCCGCATCGTCTACTCGCCGCTCGACAGCATCCAGGTGGCAAAGGATAACCCCGACAAGAAGGTCATCTTCCTCGCGGTCGGCTTTGAGACGACGGCTCCGACGGCTGCTGCGACGGTCCTCGCGGCCCAGCAGCAGGGCATCGAGAACCTCTACATGCTGTCGGCCCAGAAGCTCGTGCCGCCCGCCCTGCGGGCACTGCTCAATGACCCGGAAGTGCGCGTCGACGGCTTCATCCTGCCGGGACACGTCTCCGTCATCACGGGCACGGATGTCTTCTCGTTCCTCACGGAAGAGTATCACATGCCGGGCGTCGTCACGGGCTTTGAGCCGCTGCAGATCCTGCGCTCGCTCTACCGCCTGATGCAGCAGGTGACGAAGGGCGAGGCGCGCATCGAGAACGAGTACGGCAGCGTCGTGCACGAGGGCGGCAGCCCAGCTGCCCAGCGTGCGACGGACCTCGTCTACGAGCCGGCCGATGCGGCCTGGCGTGGCATCGGCATCATCCCGATGTCGGGCCTGCGCATGCGCGACTCGTTCGCGGCTTATGACATCGAGCGGCTGCTGCCGCTCGACGTGCCGATGGGCCGGAATAAGCCGGGCTGCCGCTGCGGCGAGGTGCTGCGCGGCATCGTGACGCCGAAAGAGTGCCCGCTCTTCGGCAAGGCCTGCGTGCCGACGCACGCCGTCGGCCCCTGCATGGTCTCGGTCGAAGGCGTCTGCGCGGCTTGGTATAAATACGGTCAGGGGAGATTTTCATATGGCAGATGAACGCATTACGATGGCGCACGGCGCCGGTGGCAAGATGAGCCAGCAGCTCATGCAGGAGGTCATCCTGCCGGAGTTCGCGAACCCATACCTCAATGAACTGCACGACGGTGCGTCCGTGACGATGAGCGGCCGCGTCGCCTTCACGACGGACTCGTACGTCGTGCAGCCGCTGTTCTTCAACGGTGGCAATATCGGCAAGCTGGCCGTCTGCGGCACGGTCAACGACCTCTCGATGACGGGCGCTGTGCCGCGCTACATCTCGGTCGGCATGATCCTTGAGGAAGGCTTCCTCATCGAGGACCTGCGCAAGATTGCGCATACGATGCGCGAGATGGCCGATGAGGCCGGCATCGCCATCGTCACGGGCGACACGAAGGTCGTCGAGCGCGGCAAGGCCGACGGTATCTTCATCAACACGGCCGGCATCGGCGACATCATCCCGGGTACGTCCATCTCGCCGCACCACGTGAAGCCCGGCATGAAGGTCCTGCTCTCCGGCTTCATCGGTGATCACGCAGCGACGGTGCTCGCCGGACGCCACGGCCTCGAGCTGCCAGACACCATCAAGACGGACTGCGCGCCACTCAACTCGCTGACGCGCGCCATGCTCGAGGCGGCGCCGGACATCGCCGTGCTGCGCGACCCGACGCGCGGCGGCGTGGCGGCCGTCCTCAACGAGATCGCGGAGGCCTCGCACTGCGGCGTCCTCATCGACGAGGACGCCCTGCCCATCCGCGAGGAAGTCCGCGGCGTCTGCGACATCCTGGGCTTCGACCCGCTCTACCTCGCCAATGAGGGCAAGTGCATCGCCTTCGTGCCGGCTGAAGAAGCCGACAAGGTGCTCGCCGTCATGCGCGAGAACCCGTACGGCAAGGACGCCTGCCTGATCGGCGAGGTCACGGCCGAGGCACCGGGCCAGGTCGGCCTGCGCACGGCTATCGGCGGCATCCGCATCGTCGACATGCCGCTCGGCAACCTCGTGCCGCGTATCTGCTGACAGCGCTTGACGTTGCAAAGGGATTTTTCTATAATAGTAGAGATAGTGAATCCTGTTTGCAAGGAGCTTACGGGAATGGGACCGAGGAAAGGACGATGACGGGATGGGAATCCGGAAGATCGGCTGCCTGCTGGCAGTCTGCCTGATGGTGTTCATGAGCCGCGCTTATGCCGAGAACATGCAGTTTGTCGATGCGAATGGCTCGACTGGATATTATGTGGATACGGATTCGATTTCGTCGGACCAGGTCGTGGAGAACGACGTGCAGAAGACGCTCTGGACGGCGCGCGTCGCCGTCATCCGGGCTGATCTCAACCGCCGCTACATCTACCTGATGCAGTTCGACCCGGACAAGCGGATGTACCAGATCTTTGCCTCGGAAGTGCAGCGCTACGACACGAAGGACGTGCTGCAGTCGAGCGACCAGGCGGAACCGCCGAGGCCATACCTCGTGACTTCCCCGATGAATGAGATTGTCCAGTTCATCATGACGGCAAAGTCTTCGAGCACCGAATGACCGAGGATGACTGGGAATGACAATGAAATGACAAGAGCCTGCCCCCATGGGGGCAGGCTCTTTCTGCAAGTTGGAGGTCCTGCAAAGGATTCTTGTTTGCGTCATGGCGCAGGGGCAGGGAAAAGAGACAAAAAAAGAGGACGCAGCTGCGTCCAAAAAGCAAGATCCAATATGAAATATAAGTGCTTTTGAGTATGTCGATCTCTCGACAAACTCATTATAGCGAGGCAGGACGGCTTTGTCCAGCCTTTTCGCCGCAAATCCTTGAACATTTTTTAGGGGGCATTCCTATGTCAAAAAACGCTGCGCTGAAGCAGCGGACAGCATATTTGTCCATCATCTCGAATACAACGCTCGTCGTCCTCAAGCTCATCGTCGGCATCTACGTCGGCGCGGTCAGCCTGATCTCGGAGGCGCTCCACTCGGGCGTCGACCTCATCGCTGCGCTCATCGCCTTCTGGGCCGTGCGCAAGTCGGTGACGCCGCCTGACATGGAGCACGACTACGGCCACGGCAAGTACGAGAACCTCTCGGCGGCCGTCGAAGCCGTCTTGATCGTGGCGGCTGCGCTCGGCATCGTCTACGAGGCCGTGGACAAGTTCCACGAATCGGCCGTGCCGGAGACGCTGAGCTACGGCATCGCGATCATGGTCTTCTCCATCATCATCAACTTCTTCGTCTCGCACCGCCTGATCGTCGTGGCGAAGAAGACGGGCTCGCAGGCACTCGAGGCCGACGGCCTCCACCTGCGCGCCGACATCTGGACGTCGGTCGGCGTCCTCACCGGCCTCGTGCTCATGCAGGTCACGGGCTGGGCCTGGCTCGACCCGGTCATCGCCATCTTCGTCGCCGGCATCATCTTCCGCGCCGGCTGGCGCATGATCGTCGAGTCGACGATGCAGCTGACGGACGCGAGCCTGCCAGAGGAAGAGGAGATGCGCATCCGCAAGATCATCGAGAGCGTGCCGGAGGTCAGGGGCTGCCATTGCCTGCGGACGCGCCGCTCGGGCTCGTACAAGCTCTTGGATGTGCACGTGCTGTTCGACGGCACGATGCATCTCTCGCAGGTCCACGCGATCTGCGACGAGCTCGAGCAGCTCATCCGCAAGGAGTTCGGCACGTTCGACATCATGATCCATCCGGAACCGGCCGGCTACCACGACGTCGAGACGAAAGTCAGCCTCTACGAGGAGTCGCAGGCTGATGGCAGGAAGCAAAAAGCCTGAAGGCTTTCTTGCTATTTCCAAGAAACTATGCCAGAATAATAGACAGAAGCAACATTCAAGACAGGATGCCGGGATAGCCCGGCAATACGGGTCAACAAGGGGGAAGAAACATGAAATTCCGCAAGCTCATCAGCGCCGTCATGAGCGCTGTGTTCCTCGTCTCGTCCATGGGCATCACGGCGGCTGCTACGCCGGAGACGGTCCAGGACAAGCTCGGGGCCATCGAGAAGGACACGTACGGCACGGTCCAGACGGGCGCGCTCATCGACCGCATCAACAAGCTCGAGAAGGACTACGACGGCACGCACCGCAGCGGCAGCATGATGGCGCGCGTCAACGCCGTCTACGATGAGGTCTACACGAACAGCACGAAGCCGTCGCTGCTCGCGGACCTCAACGCCGTCGAGTGGAACATCGGCCATGAGGTCAGCATGGAGCCGGTCGACTCCCGCATGGCGGACCTCGAGATGAGCATGACGGGCAAGACGGGCACGGGCACCTACAAGCAGCGCCTCGCCTCGCTCTCGAAGGCTTCGTTCGGCACGGCTGTCCTGCCGCTCGAACAGGTGCGCGTCCCGGCTGAGACGCTCATCAAGGTCGCGCTCGTCACGCCGGTCGACTCGGACAACCTCAAGGTCGGCGATACCATCCGCTACAAGATCGCGGATGATGTCATCGTCAACGGCAAGCTCGTCTTTGCCAAGGGCCTGCCGGGCGAGGGTACGGTGACGAAGGTCAAGCAGGCGCGCAACTTCGGCCGCAATGCGGAGGTCAACATCGACTTCAACAAGACGAAGTCCATCGATGGCACCTACGTCGACACCTACGTCGGCGAGGAAGCCAAGAAAGAGATGAAGAGCCTTGCGATGGCCGCTGGTGCAAGCCTTGCAGGCATTGCCGTCCTCGGCCCGATCGGCATCGTCGCCGGCGCGTTCGTGCACGGCAAGGATGTCCGTCTGCCGGCAGGCACGGAGCTCTACATCCAGACGAAGGCCGACACGACGCTCTACGGTGTCGTGACGACGCAGGCACAGTGATAGAGGATGACGATGGGAGAAGGTCCCGCGCATGGCGCGGGGCCTTCTTTTTCCCTGTCAGGGCCAGCTGCTTTAGTACCAGCTGGCAAGACAGGGAACGGTTCTTCTGATATAATGAAGGATAGTCTTAGTTTGGAAAGGATGAAGACATGACTTCACATAGAATCACGCCACTCACGGAGAGCGGTCTCTTGTCGGCGCTGACGGTCATCCTGGCCCTGGCAGCGGTCTATCTGCCAGTTGTCGGCGTCGTGGCGTCGCTGGTCTGGGCCATCCCGATCATCGTGCTCGTCGTGCGCCACGGCCTGCGCTGGGGCGTCATGGCTGTGCTCGTCTCGGGCGTCATCATGGCGTTGCTCATCGAGCCGACAATCTCATTGCGCATGGTCCTGTCCTTCGGCCCGACCGGCCTCATGCTCGGCTATGCCTTCCGGCACGGCTGGTCCGGCGCGCAGGCTTTTGGCACGACGCTCGTCGCGTCGGTTGCCGGCAAGCTGCTGACGTTCGGCCTGCTGTTCCTCTTGACCTCCGTCAATCCGCTCAACATGCAGATGGATGTCATGCAGCAGAGCTTTGACCAGACGTTTGCTGTCTACGAGCAGATGGGCCTCGACAAGGCCGCCATCGATGCGAGCCGCGCGCAGGTCCAGGAGGCGCTGACCTACCTGAACCTGCTCTTGCCGTTCATCGTCGGTGTCATGGGCCTGCTCGACGCAGCCGTCGCCTACATCATCGGCAGCCGTGTCCTGCGGCGCCTCGGCGAGTCTGTGCCGCAGCTGCCGCCCTTCGCGGAGTGGCGCCTGCCGCAGTTCTTCCTGTACCTGCTCGGCTTTGCACTCGTCGGTATCTACTGGGGCGGCTCGCGTGAGATACAGCCGCTCTATCAGGCGGCCTTCAACCTCAACATGGTGGCGATGGGCGCCGGTGTTATCCAGGGCCTCTCGCTCATGAGCTATGCCATGGACCGCTTCCGCGTAGGCAAGGTCATGCGCGTCTGCCTCTACGCCTTTGTGCTGCTCGGCGGCGTCCTCGTGCAGATCCTGGCCTTCACAGGCCTTTTCGATATGTTGTTCGATTATCGACGCCGCTTCGGCAAGAAGACGTCCTGAACGTACGGAACATCCTGAACGGGGCGTGACGACCGCCAAGGTCGTCGCGCATAATAGGAATGAGGTGAAACAATGCCGCGGAATCTCTCGGCATGGATCGATCTTTCGATACATCTGTTCGTCATACTGATGCTCATCGGCATCCTGTCGTGCTACAATCATTTCATCGCCGCGATCTCCTTCGTCGTCTGGCTCTGCCTCGCCTTCTTCGCGAAGGAGCGCTGCCACGACCGCTCTCGGCGCTTTGAGCGCTACTGCCGCAACGTCGTGCGCAACCTCAACGAGATGATGAATTACGCCATCGAGGACCTGCCGCAGGGCATCCTGATCGTCAATCAGGAGGGGCGCATCCAGTGGTGCAATGAGCGCATGGCGGAGTACGCCGGCACGAAGCCCGAGCAGGATACGGATGTCAAGGATATCTGGCCCGCCATCATCATCGGGCCGGTCTGGGGGACGATCGGCGAGTACGTTTTCGCCAATGAGGACCACTACTATCAGGTGCGCTACCGGCCCGTCCCCGTGCCGCCGCATCAGACGCCGCTGATGGCGCTCTACGTGCAGGACATCACGGGCTTCGAGACCTTGCGCAATTCGTACAAGCTTAGCCGTACGGTCCTCGCCTACATCCAGATCGACAATTACGACGAGGTCATCCAGGGCCTCGACGAGGCGGCGCGCACAGCGCTCTTGCTCTCGGTCAACCAGCAGCTCGACAACTGGATGAAGAGCCTCGGCGGCTTCATGCGGCGCGTCTCGGATGACCTCTACGTCGTCATCCTCGAGCGCAAGGCGCTCGACAAGGCCATCGCGGCCCGTTTCGACATCCTCGACAAGGTCCGCCAGCTGCACAGCGCGAACCGCCTGCCTGTCACGCTGTCGATGGGCGTGGCGGTGGCCGACTGCCAGAGCATGGCCGACCTCGGCACGCAGGCCCAGGCGGGGCTCGACCTCGCGCTCGGCCGCGGCGGCGACCAGGTCGCCGTGCAGATCGGCGGCAAGACGCAGTTCTTCGGCGGCCGCGCGAAGGCCGTGGAGAAGCACACGCGCGTCAAGGCACGCGTCGTCGCTCATGCCATCCGCGAGATCATGGATGGCGCGGACGCCGTCTTCGTCATGGGCCATCACAACGAGGATTTCGACTGCTTCGGCGCCTCGATGGGCGTGGCCAAGATGGCGCGCCAGCTCGGCAAGCCCGTCAAGATCGTGCTGTCCGACATGAACGAGGGCATCGGCAAGTTCTCCGATATCCTCAAGGACAACGAGGAGTACCAGGACATCATCGTGAGGGCAAATGACCTCGTCAACGTGACGGCGCTCAACCCCGTGCTCGTCGTCGTCGACACGCACATCCCGCACCTCGTCGCGGCGCCGGCGCTACTCGAGCGCATCCACCGCGTCATTGTCATCGACCACCACCGCCGCAGCGAGCACTTCATCAAGAACCCGCTGCTCGTCTACATCGAGCCGGCCTCGAGCTCGTCGAGCGAGCTCGTCACGGAGCTCTTGATGTACTTCAGCGACAACCTCGTGCTCTCGCGCGTCGAGGCCACAGCGCTCTACTCGGGCCTCGTCGTCGACACGAAGAACTTCGCCGTGCAGACGGGCGTGCGCACCTTCGATGCCGCGGCCTACCTGCGGCGCAGCGGTGCCGACCCTGTCATGGTCCGCCATCTCTTCCGCACGGACTACGAGACGACGGTCGCGCTCGCGAAGGCAGAGGCGCGCTCGGAATTCTATCAGGGCGGCCTCATCGTCTCGACCTGTCCCGAGCTCATCTCGAACGGCCAGGTCATCGCGGCGCAGGTCGCAGACTCGCTGCTGCGCATCGAGAACGTGCGCATGAGCATCGTCGTCTTCCAGCTCACGGAGGACACGGTGGGCATCAGCGCGCGCTCGACGGGCGAGCTCAATGTCCAGGTCATCATGGAGGCGTTCGGCGGCGGCGGCCACCAGAACGTCGCCGGCGCCCAGATCAAGGGCGGCAATGTCGAAGATATCAAGCAAAAGGCAATCGAGATTGCCAAGAAGTACATAGAGGAGTTTGATCAAGATGAAAGTAATCTTACAGCAGGACGTTAAGAAACTCGGTAAAAAAGGCGATATCATCGAGGTATCGGAGGGCTACGGCCGCAATTTCCTGCTGCCGCGCAAGGCGGCAGTGCTGGCCACCGCACAGAACCTCAACGTGGCGAACGCACAGGCTGGCTCCAAGGCTCGCAAGGAAGCCATGGCAGCAGATGAGGCCAAGCTTATGGCCAAGCAGCTCGAGAAGGTCGAGGTCAAGATTCCGGTCCGCATCGGCGAGGGCGGCAAGCTCTTCGGCAGCGTGACGGGCAAGGACGTGTCGGAGGCGCTCAAGAAGCAGCACATCGACATCGACAAGCGCAAGATCACCATCCAGGGTGAAGTGACGGGCACTGGCGTCTACGAGGCGGTCATCAAGGTTCATCCGACTGTCACGAGCAAGATCAAGGTCAGCGTCGTCGCAGAGTGATTGACCAGGAAGAAGCCTCCTCGTAAGAGGGGGCTTTTTGGTTCACAGTATCATCGAGTAAAGGAGGGACTATGTTCTTTTTCAATCGTTTTTTCCATCAGGATAAGCAGGACAAGCAGAAGGAACGTCCAGAGCAGGAAGAGGGCGTACAGCAGCCCGAAGTCCTGCCGATTGACCGCGAGATCGACGCGCTCTATCAGTCGCTCATCGACCTCATCGGCGCGGATTCGCTCGTCATCCAGGCCGGGCGCATGAATGCGATGGACTTGCTGCGCTCCACGGGGCGCTGCGAGCGCGTGCTGGCCCTGCAGCGCATCCTCGACGAGGACCCGCTCTTGCATCCGGCCCCGCGCGAGGCGGAGCTGCCGGCCGTGCTCCAGCAGCTGACGGAGCGCATCGCCGAGAAGCGCGCACGCAAGGATGTGGAGGAGCGCATCGAGAAGAAGGTCAACGAGAAGCTCGAGCAGGAGCATCAGGACTACGTCGACGACATCCGCAAGCAGGTCATCAAAGAGGAGAAGCAGGACGCGGAGACGCCGCAGGATGCCGAGAAGCGCGCAAAGCTCGAAAAGCTCGACAGCATCCACCTGACGCAGTCCGTCATGGAGCTCTTGCGTCCGCGCGACTTCAGCGAGATCGTCGGGCAGGAGCGCGCCGTCAAATCCCTGCTCGCCAAGCTCTCCTCACCGTACCCGCAACACCTGCTGCTCTACGGCCCGCCGGGCGTCGGCAAGACGACGGCCGCGCGCCTCGTGCTCGAAGCGGCGCGCAAGAAGCCGGCCTCGCCGTTCCGCGAGGACGCGCCTTTTGTCGAGACGGACGGCACGACGCTGCGCTGGGACCCGCGCGACATCACGAATCCGCTCTTGGGCTCGGTGCACGACCCAATCTATCAGGGTGCACAGAAGACGCTCGCGGACAGCGGCATCCCTGAGCCGAAACCGGGCCTCGTCACGGAGGCACACGGCGGCATCCTCTTCATCGACGAGATTGGCGAGATGGACGAGATGCTGCAGAACAAGCTCCTGAAGGTCCTCGAGGACAAGCGCGCCTACTTCGAGTCGGCCTACTACGATCCGACGGACCCGAAGGTCCCGCCCTACATCCGCAAGCTCTTCGAGGAGGGCGCGCCGGCGGACTTCGTGCTGATCGGCGCGACGACGCGCGACGCCGGCCACATCAATCCGGCGCTGCGCTCGCGTTGTGCCGAGATCTACTTCGAGCCTCTGACGCCGAAGCACATCGAGGCCATCGTGCAGAACGCGGCCGCGAAGCTCAAGGTCGCGCTCGAGCCCGGCGTCGCAGCGCTGATTTCCGAGTACACGGTCGAGGGGCGCAAGGCCATCAACATCCTCGCCGATGCCTACAGCCTCGCGCTCGAGAAGGCCGATGGCAGGATGGAGGGCCTGACGATCGGCCGCGCGGCCGTCTACGAGGTCGCGCAGGTCTCGCGCCTCTATCAGTTCGTCACGAAGAAGGCGCGCCACACCGTCGTGCAGGGCCACATCTTCGGCCTCGGCGTCGCGGGCTTCCTCGGCTCCGTCATCGAGATCGAGGCCGTCGCCTTCCCCGCGCGCGAGAAGGGCAAGGGCACGGTGCGCTTCAATGAGACGGCTGGCAGCATGGCCAAGGACTCCGTCTTCAACGCCGCCTCCGTCATGCGCCAGCTGACCGGCAAGGACATCCACGACTACGACGTGCACATCAACGTCATCGGCGGCGGCAATATCGACGGGCCGAGTGCCGGCACGGCCATCCTCGCCTGCATCGTCAGCGCCGTGACGGGCCGCAGGATACGCCAGGATGTGGCCGTGACGGGTGAAATCTCGCTGGCGGGGCGCGTGCGCCCTGTGGGCGGCGTCTTCGAGAAGGCGTACGGCGCGCGCCAGGCCGGCATCAAGACGCTCGTGATCCCGAAGGAGAACGAGCGCGACATCCCAGAAGACCTCCTGGGCCTCGACATCCACGCGGTGGAGACGGCCGAGGAGGCATTCCAGCTGATTTTCGAGGAGGAATAAAGATGGCATTACCAGAGCGTGTGCCGCCTCAGAACATCGAGGCAGAACAGGCGGTCCTCGGTGCGATGATGATCAAGAAAGAGGCGATTGTCGAGGCACAGGAGATCTTGCAGCCGGAGGACTTCTACCGCGAGGCGCACCGCCGTGTCTACGATGCGATGCTGAAGCTCGCCGAGAACGACGAGGCGGTCGACCTCGTCACACTGACCGAGCAGCTGCGCAAGGACGGCGAGCTCGAGAAGGTCGGCGGCATCCCGTTCATCACGACGATCGCCAACATCGTGCCGACGGCGGCCAATGTCACGTACCACGCGAAGATCGTCAAGGAGAAGGCCGAGCTGCGCCGCCTCATCGACGCGGCAACGGAGATCGCCGGTGCCGCCTACGAGGACACGCAGCCCGTCGAGAGCATCATGGATGCGGCTGAGCAGAAGATCCTCGCCGTGGCGGGCGCGCAGACGACGAATGGCTTCGAGCCCATCAAGAGCATCCTCATGCGCACGTTCGAGCGCATCAATGTGCTCTACGAGTCGAAGGGCGGCATCACGGGCCTGCCGACGGGCTTCAAGGACCTCGACCGCCTGACGAGCGGCCTGCAGGCCTCCGACCTCATCCTCGTCGCCGCGCGCCCGTCGATGGGCAAGACGGCCTTCACGCTGAACATCGCCTCGTACGTCGGCCTGCACGGCGGCAAGGTCGCCTTCTTCTCGCTCGAGATGAGCAAGGAGCAGCTCATGCAGCGCATGCTCTGCTCCGAAGGCGGCATCGACTCGCAGCTCCTACGCACGGGCCAGCTCGACGATGCGGACTGGTCGAAGCTCGTCACCGTCGCCGACAAGCTCAACCGCGCGCCGATCTACATCGACGACACGGCGGGCATCACGGTCATGGACCTGCGCTCGAAGGCGCGCCGCCTCAAGGCGGAGCATGGCCTCGACCTCATCGTCATCGACTACCTGCAGCTCATGCAGGGCCGGCCGAACAAGAACGGCGACAACCGCCAGCAGGAGATCTCCGAGATCTCGCGTTCCTTGAAGGCGCTCGCGCGCGAGCTCAACGTGCCGGTCATCGCACTCTCGCAGCTCTCGCGCTCCGTCGAGGCGCGCCAGGTCAAGCGGCCGATGCTCTCCGACCTGCGCGAGTCCGGCTCCCTTGAGCAGGACGCCGACATCGTCATGTTCCTCTACCGCGAGGACTACTACGACAAGGACACCGAGCACAAGAACCAGACAGAAGTCATCATCGCCAAGCACCGCAACGGCCCGGTCGACACCGTCAATCTCTACTTCCAGAAGGAGTACACGAAGTTCCGCGATATGGTTCACGAATGACGCTCTTTTTGCTTGACAAAACGCTCGCTTCGTTATACACTTGGATTATGAAAACGGTCTCATAACGAAGAATCAGAGTCAAACGAGAGGAATAAAGAAAGGGGAAATCTTCATGAAAGAGATTCGCTTGGACAGTCCGCTGAACGGACAGCTCATCAAATTGAAAGATGTCAAGGACCCAGCCTTTGCGAGCGGCGCGATGGGCAAGGGCGCTGCCGTCAAGGACCCGGACGGCAAGGTCTACTCGCCGGTCGATGGCACAGTCACGGTGCTCTTCGGCACGAAGCACGCCATCGGCATCCATGCTGAGGACGGCGCAGACATCCTGATCCACGTCGGCATCGACACGGTCAACCTCGGCGGCAAGTACTTCGACGCCAAGATTGCGCAGGGCGATGCGGTCAAGAAGGGCCAGCTGCTCTTGGAGTTCGACCCGGAGGGCATCAAGTCGGCCGGTTACGACACGACGACGCCGGTCCTCGTGACGAACGCCTTCGACTACGACAAGATCACGGTGGCGCTCGGCGACAAGGAGATCACGACGGTCACGGCAGAGCCGGCAGAAGAAGCCGCACCGGAGGCGGATGTAGCCGCTTCCTCGGCAGAGCCGGAGGAGGACTACAGCGACCTGCCGAAGGAAGAGCGCGTCGCGAAGCTCATCTGGAAGTACGTCGGCGGCCACGACAACGTCCGCAGTGCCGAGCACTGCGCGACGCGCCTGCGCCTGATCATCAACGACAAGTCGAAGCTCGACGCGAAGGCCATCGAGAACATCGACGGCGTCAAGGGCCAGTTCTTCGCAGCGGCCCAGTACCAGATCATCCTCGGCACGGGCTTTGTCGACAAGGTATACGACGCCTTTGTCGCCGGCACGGGCCTCGCTGGTGCCAGCAACAACAAGGCTGAGGCATATGCACAGATGTCGATGGCCCAGAAGATCTCCCGCACGCTCGGTGACGTCTTTGTGCCGATCATCCCGGTCCTCGTCGCAACCGGTCTCTTCATGGGCCTGCGCGGTGCCTGCTTGAGCCTCGGTGTCCAGTTCAGCGACAACGTCCTGCGCATGAGCCAGATCCTCACGGATACGGCCTTCGCCTTCCTGCCAGCCCTCGTCTGCTGGTCCACGACGAAGCGCTTCGGCGGCACGCCGGTCATCGGCATCGTTCTCGGCCTCATGCTCGTCGCACCGCAGCTGCCGAACGCCTATGCGATTGCCGCCGGTGAAGCACAGCCGATCATGATGGACATCTTCGGCCTCAGCGTGCCGGTCGTCGGCTATCAGGGCTCCGTCCTGCCGGCTCTCGTCCTCGGCATCTTCGCCGCGAAGCTCCAGAAATGGCTCAAGACCTTCATCCCGGATGTCATTGACCTCATCGTCACGCCGTTCCTGACGCTCTTCATCTCCATGATCCTCGGCCTCTTGATCGTCGGCCCAATCATGCATTGGATCGAGCTCGCCGTCTTCGGCGCCATCCAGACGTTCCTCGCCCTGCCGTACGGCGTCGGCGGCTTCATCGTCGGCGGCATCCATCAGGTCATCGTCGTCTTCGGTGTCCACCACGTCTTCAATGCCCTTGAGGTCCAGCTGCTCGCCACGACGGGCGTCGATCCGTTCAACGCCATCATCACGGGCGCCATCATCGCACAGGGCGGTGCCGCTGCCGCTGTCGCAGCGCGCACGAAGAACAAGAAGAAGCGCGCTCTCTACGTTTCCTCGATCGTCCCGGCCTTCCTCGGCATCACGGAGCCGGTCATCTTCGGTATCAACCTGCGCCTCATGAAGCCGTTCCTCTATGCACTCGTCGGCGGCGCCTGCGCAGGCGGCATTGCCGGTTTCCTGCACCTCGCTGGCACGGGCATGGGCATCACGGTCCTGCCGGGTACGCTGCTGTACCTCGATCACCTGCCGCAGTACATCCTCGTCAATGTCGTTGGTTTCGCTGTAGCGTTTGCTCTGACGTTCACGCTGTTTAACCCGGAAAAAGAGGACGAAGCGTAAGAACTACTGATGGGGCTGCCTGTTACGGCAGCCCTTTTCTTGTTATAGAAGGGAGACTCTCTAATGGAAAAGTTTGACAAGAAGGCCATCGACGCCAAGGTGGCGGCAGGCTTCCCACTGACGGACCGCTGGCACAACCGCTTCCATCTCGAGATGCCGTTCGGACTCATCAACGACCCGAATGGCCTGACGTTCGCGGATGGCGAATACCATATCTTCTACCAGTGGAATCCGCTCGGCTGCGAGCACAAGAACAAGTGTTGGGCGCATGTCCGGACGCGCGACTTCGTCCACTACTCGATGCCGGAGCTCTCGCTCTGGCCGAGCGACGAGCACGACAAGGACGGCTGCTACTCGGGCTGCGGCTTCACGGAGAAGGGCAAGGTCCACGTCTTCTACACCTGCAACGCCAAGAATGACGGCGTGCGCACGCCGGCGCAGCGCTTCGGCACTCTGCAGGAGGACGGCCATGTCGAGAAGGGCGCGATCGTCGTGCCGGACAGCCCCGAGGGCATCACGGGCCACTTCCGCGACCCGTATCTCTTCCACCGCCACGGCAAGCGCTACTTCGTCATCGGCGCACAGGCTGACGAGGAGAAGCCGCGCGGCACGGTCCTCGTCTACAAGGAGACGAAAGAGGGCTGGCAGAACCTCGGTGAGCTCAAGACGCGCCTCAAGGACTTCGGCTACATGTGGGAGTGCCCGAACATGCTGCACTTCGGCAGCTACGATGCGCTGATCTTCTGCCCGCAGGGGCTCGAGGCGCGCGAGTTCGACCGCCAGAACATCTATCAGGCCGGCTACATCGCAGGCCACCTGTCGCTCGACAGCATGGACATGATGCAGCACACGAAGTTCCAAGAGCTCGACCACGGCTTCGACTTCTACGCGCCGCAGGTCGTCCAACATGAAGGCCGCCACATCCTGCTCGGCTGGATGGGCATGCCCGACAAGGATGCCGAGTACCCGACGAGCGAGAAGGGCTGGATGTACAGCCTGACCCTGCCGCGCGTGCTGACTCTGCGCCAGGGCCACATCTTCTCGCGCCCAGCCGCAGAGCTCAAGGCCCTGCGCATCGAGAGCTCGGCCATCGACATCGACGCCGACATGGAGAGCAAGGTCCTCGCGCGCCTGTTCGACGGCTCAGAGGTCCTCATGGACATCACACTGGGCGAGGCACAGAAGGTCACGATGACGCTGGCCTACGGCCTCGAGAAGACGGTCTTCGCGTACGACCGCACGACGCAGGTCATGACGATCGACCGCACGGGCATGAAGAATGGCGGCCGCGGTGTGCGCCGCTTCAAGATGTTCGTCGACAACGTGCTCTCGCTGCAGCTCTTCGTCGACCGCGCAGCCGTCGAGGCGTTCTTCCAGCATGGCGAGGAAGCGGCGAGCCTGCTCGTCTTCCCCGAGAAGAACATCCGACCCGAGCTGCGCATCGAGGCCGATGCTCCGCTCGAGACCGTCACGGGCCGCGTCTGGGAGCTCGATGCCTTCCACTTCAATCCCTGATTCCCTGATACAGCGTACAGAAAAGCCCCGAAGCAACTGCTTCGGGGCTTTCTTGCAAACAGAACTGATGGAATCAGTTATTTACAGCACGTTTTTCTGGTGGGGCCGCCAATGCAACTCGGCGGATACGCTCAAATGGAATCTCTGCAAATGCATAGCGGATATCCAGATAAGTATCAGAACGCGTAAATGTGACTTTCTTCAATGTGAATTTCGTGGTAGCTTTGATACGTTCGATATAATACTGCGCGTCTTCCGCGGAGAAGGGACCCTGTTCGATGATAACGCGGATATTGTCGATCATCATGGGAAACACCTCCAACAAAACCGACGGCATGAGAGCAGGAACTCGGACGGGCCGGCTCCTTCTGTCATGCACAGAAAACTTGCGGACTGTTGTAAGCGATGATAGGGATAGGGGCGTATTCCTTCACAACTTACGGCTATTATACTACAGATTGAATCTGATGTTAACCTGTATTTTACGGCTATAGCTGGAAAACTAGTCCATTTTATGGAATTAATCTCATCCAGATAACGTTTTCTATATGAATTGTTGCATAATGGGCATAATTTCGCGTAAAAGATGCGGCAGAACTCTGAAATAGTCAAAGTTCTGCCGTATTTTGCATATATTGCTCACCGTTGGCCCGTGGTCAGGGCACGTCAGATGAAGTACATGAGGCTCTCGGCCGACTTCTCTTGGTCGATGGCCGTGAGGATATCGTCGAGCGAGACGGAGGAGAGCGTCTTCTGGATGGCCTCGTCGAGCGGTGTGAAGACGCAGGAGGCGAGGGCGCGGTCGAGCTCAGGCATCTTCTCTTGGGCGGCGGGCGCCGTATTCTCCATTAGGGAGAGTTCGATGGAGGAGAGGATGTCGTACGGCGTGATCTCGCGCGGTGCGCGGGCCAGCTGGTAGCCGCCCTGGCTGCCCTTGATGGAGTTGACGAGGCGGGCGCGCTTCAGCAGGGAAAAGACCTGCTCGAGGTAGATCTTGGAGATGCCGAGCTTCTCCGAGATGCTGACAATCGTGATCGGCGTGCCGGCCGCGTAATTGCGCGCGAGGTACGTCATGGCAGCGAGGCCGTAGCGGCCTTTAGCAGAAATCTTCATCTATATTCCCTCGTTTCTCAGATAATCATATTGAAAATATATGTCATGCTTGTGTACTATATCATATTAAAAATGCAGGAAAAAGTCAATCCCTATTGACAAGCGGCAGGGGCTGTGCTACTATATAAACATATTAATCATATATGTTTTCACTTAGCACTGAATATAAACAGATAAATGGAGGTATTCACCATGGGTAAAATCTACAACAGCGTTACGGAACTGATCGGTGGCACGCCGCTCTTAAAGGCCAACAACTTCATCAAGGCCAATGGCCTCAAGGCCAACGTCTACGTGAAGCTCGAGTACTTTAACCCGGCTGGCTCCGTCAAGGACCGCATCGCCAAGGCCATGATCGAGCAGGCTGAGAAGGATGGTAAGCTCAAGCCGGGCGCAACGATCATCGAGCCGACTTCCGGCAACACGGGCATCGGCCTTGCCAGCGTCGCAGCAGCCCGCGGCTACAAGGCCATCCTGACGATGCCGGAGACGATGAGCGTCGAGCGCCGCAATCTGCTCAAGGCATACGGCGCGAAGATTGTCCTGACGGACGGCTCGAAGGGCATGAAGGGCGCGATCGCCAAGGCAGAAGAACTCGCCAGGGAGACGCCGAACTCCTTCATTCCGGAGCAGTTCGCCAACCCGGCCAACCCGGCTGCCCATGAGGCGACGACGGGCCCGGAGATCTACAACGACCTCGACGGCAAAGTCGATGCCTTCATCGCTGGCGTAGGCACGGGCGGCACGCTCTCCGGCGTCGGTCACTACCTCAAGAAGCAGGACAAGGGCATCCACGTCGTCGCAGTCGAGCCGGAGACGAGCCCGGTCCTCTCGAAGGGTCAGGCTGGCCCGCACAAGATTCAGGGCATCGGCGCTGGCTTCGTGCCGGAGACGCTCGACACGAAGGTCTACGATGAGGTCATCGCTATCTCGAATGACGATGCCTTCAAGTATGGCCGCCAGTTCTCCCACGTCGAGGGCGTGCTCATCGGCATCTCCTCGGGCGCAGCTCTCGCAGCGGCCATCGAACTCGCCAAGCGTCCGGAATTCGAGGGCAAGAACATCGTCGCCCTGCTGCCGGACACGGGCGACCGCTACCTCTCGACAGAACTCTTCGCCGAGTAAGAAGAATACCTCCCAAATCCACATATCACACTCCAGAGACAGGGGCCAAGGGCCCCTGTCTTTTTCGTCTGGCATCAAAATTTTGTTGGATATGGGCAGAGATGGTATAATGAGGGAGTCTGAGTGTATGTATCGTGTATAGGAGGTCGCCGTCTTGCGTATTGTCGTGGTCGGGGCGGGCAAGCTGGGCTACAGCATTGCCGCGCTCCTCTCAAAAGAACAGTTCGATGTGATCGTCATCGATCACGATGAAAGCCAGCTGGAGGCGGTCAAGAACACGCTCGACGTGCTGACCATCTTCGCTAACGGCGCGAGCCCCATCACGATGAACGACCCCGACATCCGCGGGGCCGACATCCTCATCGCCGTGACGGCCAGCGATGAGGTCAACATGGTCGCCTGCATCCTCGCGAAGAAGCACGGCATCCGCCACACGATCGCCCGCATCCGCGACATGCAGTTCATGAGCGAGGCGAAGGACTACCTCAAGGAGAACTTCGACATCGACCTCATGCTCAACCCGGAGCTCATCACGGCGAACGAGATCAACCGCATCCTCATGACGCCGGCCGCCCTCGACGTCGAGGACTTCGCGCACGGCAAGATCCGGCTGTTCGAGACGAAGGTGCGCCGCTCGTCGCCGCTGGCGAACATCCCGCTCAAGGATATTGAATTCCCGAAGGGCGTGCTGGCCGGCATGATCTTCCGCGACCACCGCATGATTATCCCGCACGGCGACGACTGCCTGCTGCCGCACGACAATGCCTACTTCATCGGCATCCCGGAGGAGATCGAGAAGTTCAGCCAGACCTTCGTGCAGCGCAACGCCCGCAAGCTGCATCGCGTCGTCATCATCGGCGCGGGCCGCGCGGGCCGCGCGCTCGCGCCGATGCTCGAGAAGCAGGGCGTGCGCGTCAAGGTCATCGACAAGGACCCGGACCGCTGCCGCCTCATGGCGGACAAACTCGTCGACGGCATCGCCATCTGCGGTGACGGCACGGATATCGACCTCCTGACCGAGGAGGGCGTGGCCGAGGCGGACGTCGTCGTCTGCCTGACGGAGGACGACAAGCTCAACCTCATGCTGGCACTGCTCGCGCGCCACATGTCGCATAACAAGACGAAGACGGTCGTGCGTGTCGCGCGCAACGAGTACGTGGAGCTCATGGAGAAGGTCGGCGTCGACATCGTTCTCTCGGCCCGCCTGCTCTCTTCCTCGTGCCTGCCGTGCTCGCCATCGCGCTCGGCCTCTCCTTCAGCTGGCTCGGCCGCGACCACAAGCGCCAGATCAATGTCTGGGAGGGTGCGCTCTTCATGGTGCTCGTCTGGCCGCTGCTCTCCATCCTCGGCATGATGCCCTACGTGCTCTCCGGCATCCTGGTGAATCCTGTCGATGCCTTCTTCGAGAGCGTGGCGGCCGTCACGACGACGGGCGTCTCGTGCCTCGACTACGCGCGCGGCGACATGATGCGGGGCCTCGTCCTCTGGCACAGCATCCTCAACTGGCTCGGCGGCCTCAATTTCATCATCATCCTCTCGACGGTCCTGCCGCAGTTCAGCGGTTGCTTCGGCCTGACGCTCTCCGCGCGCCAGAGCATCTTCTTCAGCCCCGTCTGGAACAAGATGGCCGAGTCGGCGCGCCAGGGATTTGGTGTCTACGCCAGCCTCACGGCGCTCTCCTTCCTGCTCTACCTCGCCGCCGGACTCGACCCGTTCTCGGCATTGACGCAGGCGATGGTGACGCTCTCGTCGAGCGGCTCGGCCGAGCCGGGCTACTTCCTCGCGCGCGACAGCATCCCCTTGGAGCTCGCGGCCGGCATCTCGATGCTCCTCTCGGGGCTCAATCCATTGCTCTGCTGGAAGGTCTGGGACAGGCTGAGCTTCCGCCTGATGCTGCGCGACACGGAACTGCAGGCCTATGCGGGGCTCTTCCTCGTGAGCGGCGCGCTCGTCGCCTGGAACCTCTGCCGCACGGGCACCTACGATGCGGCAGAGAGCCTGCGCTACGGACTGTTCCAGGTCGCAGCCTTCTTGTCGACGGGCGGCTTCGTCTCCGCGCCGTGCTGGGACTGGCCGGACTTCTCGCGCCTCATGCTCTTCGTGCTCGTCTTCGTCGGCGGCTGCATCGGCTCGGCCGGCGGCGGGCTCAAGGTCATGCGCCTGCTCGTGCTCATGCGCATGAGCGTGACGGAGATCCGCCACACCTTGCATCCGCACATGGTCGTGAGCATCAAGGTCGACGGGCTGCCCGTGCCGATGAAGATCGTCGGCCGCATCCTGTCGTTCTTCTTCCTGTTCCTGAGCATCTTCATCATCTCGACGCTCGTCATCTCGCTTTCGGGCATCAGCCTCATGCAGGCGATGGGCGTCGCGGCGGGCTGCCTGACGAGCGCGGGCTCGACGGCCGACCTCTTCGGGATCTGGAGCTTCGCGGAGGCGCCCGGCTGGGTGAAGCTCTTCTGTACCTTCATCATGATCATCGGTCGCATCGAGATCTTCTCGTTCTTCGTGCTGCTCGACGGCGGCATCCGCTCCGTCGGGCGCCATTGGTAAGTGAATCGATACAGATAGAAAGGGGGTAAGGGGATGAACCAGAACATCATATGTTACGTACTCGGCCGCCTCGTCCTGGCGGAGGCCGTCATCCTCGGCATCCCCTTCTTCATGGCGCTCTACGGCTGGGAGAAAAGCGCGCCGGCCTTTGCCGTCTCCATCTGCATCTGCGTGCTCATAGGGCTCGCACTGCGCGTGCACGGCCGCTCCGGCAACGAGCATCTGACGATGCGCGAGGGCGCGGCCATCACAGGGCTCGGCTGGCTGCTCGCGACCTTTCTCGGCATGCTGCCGTACCTCTTGAGCGGTTCGCTCGGCTTCCTCGACGGCCTGTTCGAGAGTATCTCGGGTTTCACGGGCACAGGCGCGACCGTCATGACGAGCATCGAGTCACAGCCGTTCAGTATCCTGTTCTGGCGCATGATGACGCACTGGTTCGGCGGCCTCGGCATCATCGTCATCTTCATCGCGCTCTTGCCGCAGGCCGGACAGAGCACCGTCTACATGTACAACGCTGAGACGACGGGCCCGACGCGCGACCGCGTGCTGCCGCGCCTGCGCGAGATGACGCGCTCGCTCTTCCTCATGTACATGGTCTTCACGATGACGGCCTGCGTCATCTACCTCTGTTGCGGCCTGTCCTTCCTCGACGCCATCGCGCACGCGATGAGCACGCTCGGCACGGGCGGTTTCTCGCTCTACGACGACAACGCCATGCACTTCGACAACCCCGCGCTCGAGGGCTGGATGACCTTCTTCATGATCCTCGCGGGCGGCAACTTCGGCCTCTACTACCGCGTCTGGAAAAAGGGACCGCGCGTGCTGAGAAATAACACGGAGTTCCAGGCCTACCTCGTGATTCTCGCGGCGGCCATGCTGCTGATTACCGTGAACCTCGTCGATGCGATGGGCATGCAGCCCGTCGAGGCCTTCCGCTACGCGAGCTTCCAGGTCGGCTCGCTCTCGACGACTGGCTTCGTCTCCGCTGACTTCGACCAGTGGCCAGCCTTCTCGAAGGGAGTCCTGATGATGCTCATGATCAGCGGCGGCTGCGCCGGGTCGACGGCCAGCGGCGTCAAGGTCTCGCGCGTCGTCCTGCTCGCCAAGAACGCCTGGGCCGTCGTGCACCAGAAACTCAGCCCGCGCCGCGTCATCCGCGCGCACATGAACGGCATCGAGGTCAGCGGCGACATCCTGATGCGCGTCGGGCAGTTCTTCTTCCTCTACATCTTCGCCATCGTCTTCTGGGCGCTCCTCTTGACCTTCGACGGCATCGGCGCCTTCGATGCCCTCGGCATCAGCGTCACCACCCTCGGCAACGTCGGCCCCGCTTTCGGCATCGCCGGAGCCACCTGCACCTTCGCCGGCCTCTCCGACTTCTCCAAGAGCATCCTCTGCATCGAGATGCTCTTGGGCCGCCTCGAGCTCTTCACCCTGCTCGTCATGCTGAGCCCCGAATTCTGGAAAATCCGCAACAGATGGTGAGGGCAGGAAAAAGTGCTGCGAAACGTTGTCAAGTGACATTCTTGTCTGGCGGGGGTACCTGTTTCGGCTTCGGCGTTCCGTTGAATGTGTCCCATGGTATGCCTGCCTTTGAGGCTGCTTCGCCGCCTGCTGCGTCGTTCTGACATCGGCGCACTAGGGGAGATATCCTTGGGTCACAGCCCTGCGGGCGGTCACTGCACGCCTGCAGGCGAAACAGGTACCCCCGCCTGTTAGGCACGCCGGCAGCACTTGGCGAGGGCTCGCACTGGCTGCTCAAAAGAAACGCAGCCACTTTGGGGGATGGGAAGAGTCGCGCTGTCACGACGCTCCATCTGAACGAGCATATCGAGCTCCGTCCTAGACATGGACAGCCTGACTTTAGGGGCGGGGGGATGTATTCTGCCTGCAGGAGCGCAGCGATTGCCCAGCGGGATGTGCCGGGATGTCGCATTCCTCGCTGATAGGCCGTAGCTTTCGCTCCGTCTGGACATCTCGCACGAGCCCGTTCTAAGTACTGCGCAAGAGACTAGCAGGCGGGGTGGACCTGTACCGCCTGCAGGACTGGAGTGATTGCCCGAAGGGATGGGGCTCAGGCAGCATGCGCTAAAAGAAAGGATGTCAGAACGCCGCGTCAGGCGGCGAATGTTCTTTATCGTATGGGCAAAGCTTGAGGCCCATTTAACGGAAGTCCGAAGCCGGAACAGGTCCACCCCGCCACGCGAGAAAGAATCTAGAACGCGTTGCAGAAAGGTCATGGAAATCAAGTGCTGTCAATGACAAAATCCACACCACCGCTTTCAAGAGCGGCTTTTTTTGTGCTATACTGAACACATCATGAAAGGTGGAATCATTATGGTCAGTAACCTGATTGTCGCAATCTGCGCAGTCATCCCGTTGTTTTTCTTGATGCTCGTCGGCTTTGCCGTCAAGAAGATGCGCCTGCTCACGGAGCTCGAGCTCGCCCATGTCAACCGCATGGTCTTCAAGATCTTCTTTTTCTTCATGATGTTCTACAACATCTATACCACCGACCTCGCCGAAACCTTCCGGCCGCATCTCATGCTGTTCGGCGCTGTCGGCGTGCTCGCCTCGGCGCTGATCGGCGGCATCATCATCTGCCTCATCGAGAAGTCGAACAAGCGGCGCGGGGCGATGATCCAGGCCATCTTCCGCAGCAACTTCGTCATCATGGGCATTCCGATCATCAGCAACATCTTCGGCGACGACCAGCTGGCCATCCCGACGATGATGATTGCCATCATCGTGCCGATCTACAACATCGTCTCCGTCTTCATTCTCGAGACCTTCCGCGGCGGTCACTTCTACCTGCCCACCATCCTCTTGGGCGTGCTCAAGAACCCGATGATCCTCGGTGCCATCTTTGGCACGCTCTTCCTCGTCCTCGGCATCCCGCTGCCGAAGGTCATCCTCAAGCCAATCAGCCAGCTCGCCGCGGCGACGACGCCGATGGCCCTGATCGTCCTCGGCGCCTCTTTCAAGGCCGGCAGCTACCACGAGCACCTGCCACAGCTCATCGGCTGCATTCTCGGCAGGCTCATCATCGTGCCGACCATCATGCTGAGCCTGGCCATCTTCCTCGGCTTCCGCGGCATCGAGCTCGTCACGCTCATGGCCATCTTCGCGACGCCGTGTGCCGTCGCCGGCTATGCCATGGCCCAGCAGATGGGCAGCGACGCCGACCTCGCCGGCAACTGCGTCGTCTACACGACGGGTCTCTCGTGCTTCACCATCTTTGGCTGGGTCTTCGTACTCAAGACGCTCGGCATGTTCTGATGCTTTTTGGGAACACCTTGTCGTATCCTCGCAGGGATGGTATCATTTAATGAAGGAAGTAAGAAATGCATTCGTTAAGGGGGAACGGACATGCGTCTCGATGAAATCATCAATACCCACCGGCAATCACTCAATGATACCGACATGGTCATCTGGAAATACATCCTGCAGCACAGGGAAGTGGCGCGCCACATCTCCATCCATGAGCTCGCGAAGGCCTGCTGCGTTTCGAGTACGACCATCGTGCGCTTCGCGCAGAAGCTCGGCCTCGACGGCTTCGGCGAGCTCAAGGCCATTCTCAAGATGGAGGAGGCGGAGACGCCGCGCTACAGCTCGAACGTGCTCGAGGACCTCAGTGACTTCTACCTCAAGACGGGGGAGAAGATCTTCAAGCGCAACTTCGACAGCGCGAGCCGCCTCGTGCACGAGGCCAACCGCGTCTTTACCTATGCTTCGGGCTACGTGCAGGCCAACGTCCTGCAGGAGCTCAAGCGCTTATTCTTCTACGACAACGTCTTCCTCTACGACATCCCGGCCCGCGAGGAGTTCTACTCCGTGCTCGAGACCCTGACGAAGGATGACCTCTTCATCATCGTCTCGCTGTCGGGCGAGACGCCGGCCGTCGTCGAGTTTGCCCGCGAGCTGCAGCTGCGCGACATCCCACTGATCTCCATCACGAAGCTCCACGACAACACGCTCGCGAGCCTCTCGACCGTCAACCTCTACATCTCGCCGGCCGAGTTCCAGCTCTACGATGCCGAGGACGGCAAGCACATCTCCTTCAAGTCGATGATGCCGTACTTCATGCTCATTGAGGTCTGGTACGTCAAGTACCGCATGTACGTGCATCGCTTGAAAGAGAGAAACATTCAGTCAACAATATAAAGGAAGAAGGAAGGGCAATGCCCGCAAACCCTTGCAGCGCCTCGCTTGTATCGATGTACGCCAAATGTACCATGGTACACGAAAGGGGCACTGTGCCTGAAACCCGCGAAACTATTGCGTTCGCGGGCTTTTTTTTGTATCCTTTAGGTACAGGATAACCGAGAGGGTGATCGGGGGATTGCAATCACCCGGCTCGGTAAGCAAGCCAAATCGATAAAGATCGAGGCGGCAAGAACTCATAAGGGTTATGTAGAAATAGGGGGTATGAACATGTCGATCAAGAAAGATCGCGTCATGCAAGAATTGCAACGGTTCGGCGGCGCAATGTACACGCCGGTCATCCTGTTCGCATTCTTCGGTCTCACGGTTGCCATCTCGATCATCTGCAAGAACACGATGCTTCTTGGCAGTATCGCAGATAAGGGCACAGTCTGGTACGATTTCTGGTTCGTCGTCGAACAGGGCGCCTGGACGGTATTCGCCCAGATGCCAATCCTCTTCGCCATCGCCGTTCCGATCGGCTTCGCGAAAAAAGAACCTGCGCGCTGCGCAATGGAATCGTTCGTCATCTACATGGTGTTCAACTACTTCATCTCCGGTTTCCTGACGCTGCACGGTGACTTCTTCGGAGTCGATTACAGCCAGGCCGCCGGTGCAGGCACGGGCCTCGCGATGATCGCGAACATCAAGACGCTCGACATGGGCATGCTCGGTGCCATCTTCATCGCCTGCTGCTCCTCGTATCTCCACAATCACTTCTATGATACGGAGATCCCGGATTGGCTCGGCATCTTCAAGGGACCTGCTTTCGTCGTAGCCGTTGGCTTCGTCGTCATGATCCCGATGGCCCTGCTCTTCTGCTTCGTATGGCCGGCTGTCCAGCACGCCATTGAGCAGTTCCAGTTCTTCCTCAAGACGAGCGGCATCATCGGTGTATGGTGCTACACCTTCTCCGAACGTATCCTCCTGCCGGCAGGCCTGCATCACTTCATCTACCTGCCGTTCATCTTTGGCCCGGCCGTCTGCGATGGCGGTATCCAGGCTTACTGGCTCCAGCATCTCAATGATTTTGCCACGAGCGCACATTCCCTCAAAGAAATGTTCCCGGAAGGCGGCTTCGCCCTCCACGGTATGTCCAAGGTCTTCGGTCTGCCGGGCGCTGCCCTCGCTATGTACGTCTGCGCTAAGCCGGAGAAACGCAAGAAGGCTGCAACGCTCCTGATCCCGGCGACGGTCACGGCCGTCCTCTGCGGCATCACCGAGCCGATCGAGTTCACCTTCCTCTTCGTCGCACCGCTCCTCTACGCAGTGCATGCAGTCCTCGCTGCAACGCTTTCCGCAACGCTTTACTTCTTCGGTCTTTCCGGTAACTTCGGCGGCGGCCTCATCGACTGCTTCGTCCAGAACTGGATCCCGCTGTTCAAGTATCATGCAGGCACCTACATCATGCAGATCATCGTAGGCCTCTGCTTCACCGCAATCTACTTCTTCGTATTCCGTTACCTCATCCTCAAGAACGACTACAAGACGCCGGGCCGCACGGACGACGATGAAGAGGATAAGCTCTTCACGAAAGCCGAGTACAAGGCCAAGAAAGAGATGGAGAAGAAGGGTCTTGCCAACAACCCTGAAGCTCTGAAGGCTCAGGTCTTCCTCGACAACCTTGGTGGCCCGTCCAACATCAAGGAAGTCACGAACTGTGCAACGCGCCTGCGCGTCACGGTCGCTGACCCGGATAAAGTCGCATCTGCAAGCAAGTTCACGAAAGCTGGCGCATTCGGCCTCGTCAAGAACGGCCATGCCATCCAGGTCATCGTCGGCCTCTCCGTACCGAATGTCCGCAGCTACTTCGATGCCCTGCTCAAGGGCGACCTCGCTGACGTAGCCGTTGAGGCGAAGGCAGCAGCCAACCCGAGCGAGCCCGTTCAGACGGACCTCTCGATGAAACTCAAGGCATTTGCATCCGGCAAACTCATCGACATGACGGAAGTCCCGGACGACGTCTTCTCCCAGAAGATGATGGGCGACGGCGTTGCCATCGAGCCGACGACGGAAATGGTCGTAGCTCCGGCTGACGGCGAAGTCACCATGATCATGGAAGGTTCCTATCACGCGATCGGCCTGCGCCTCGACAACGGCGCTGAGATCCTCATCCACATCGGCCTCGATACGGTCAAGATGGGTGGCAAGGGCTTCCGCTGCCTGACGAAGCAGGGTGCCAAGGTCAAGGCCGGCGACGAGCTCATCGGCTTCAACCGCGAGGCCATCAAGGCTGCGGGCTACAAGGATACGATCATCCTCGCTGTCACGAACAGCGCCGACTATCCGCAGATGAAGAAAGCCGCTGACGGCGACGTCAAAGTAAACGAAACCCCGATCATCTCCTTCTGATGTCCCATCAATAAGAAATGAGAGTGGAGTGTGGAGTACTCCACACTCCATTTTCTTATTTCTCGGAGCTTCTCAGAAGAAAGGAGCATATTATGAGTGAATTGAAATGGTGGCAGAAATCCATCGTCTATCAGATCTATCCGAAGAGTTTCCAGGATACGACCGGGACAGGCATGGGTGACCTCCCAGGGGTCACGAGCCATCTCGATTACCTGAAGTCGCTCGGCACGGGCGCCATCTGGCTCACGCCAGTCTATCCCTCGCCGATGGTCGACAATGGCTATGATATTTCCGACTACTGCGGGATTGACCCGTCCTACGGCACGATGAAGGACATGGAAGAGCTCATCGCCGAGGCGAAGAAGCGCGATATCCGCATCGTCATGGACCTCGTCTACAATCACACGTCTGACCAGCACCCGTGGTTCCTCGAGTCGAAGAAAGACCGCACGAACCCGAAGGCCGACTGGTACATCTGGCGCGATGCCAAGCCGGACGGCTCGGCGCCGACGAACTGGAGAGCCATCTTCGGCGGCTCAGCCTGGAAGTGGTGCGAGGAGCGCCAGCAGTACTACCTGCACACGTTCGCTGAGGCACAGCCGGACCTCAACTGGGAGAATCCGGAAGTGCGCCAGGCCCTCTTCGACGCCGCGAACTTCTGGCTCGACAAGGGCGTCGGCGGCTTCCGCATTGACGCAATCGTCTACATCAAGAAGCCGGAGTTCAAGGACGGCCCGGTCGACGGTGCCGATGGCCTCTCCGGCATCCACGAGATGACGGCCAACACGCCGGGCATCCTCGACTTCCTGCACGAGTTCCGCCGCAAGGTCTTCGACGGTCACGACATCTTCACGGTCGGCGAGGCCAATGGCGTCAGCCCGGAGGAACTGCCGCAGTGGGTCGGCAAGGACGGTGTCTTCTCGATGCTCTTCGAGTTCAGCCATCTCGAGCTCTCCTATCCGGAGGGTGAGATCTGGTGCAAGCGCTTCGCTTGGAAGCTCAGCCAGCTCAAGGATGCCCTGTCCGCCAGCCAGGCGGCGACGGCCAAAGAGGGCTGGTATCCGATCTTCTTTGAGAATCACGACCAGAATCGCTCCATGCACCGCTACTTCCCGGAGGGCACGGACCCGAAGGTGGCAGCCAAGGCGCTCGCGACCGTGCTCTTCACGCTGCGCGGCACGCCGTTTGTCTACGAGGGCGAAGAGATCGGCATGACGAATACGGCCTTCCCGAAGATCGAGGACTACAATGATATCTCGACGCACGGCCAGTATGAATATGCCATCAAAGAAGGACTCTCGCCAGAGGAAGCGCTCAAGGCTGTGCAGTTCCAGAGCCGCGACAACGCGCGCACGCCGATGCAGTGGACGCGCGAGACGAACGCAGGCTTCACGACCGGCAAGCCGTGGCTGCCGGTCCATAAGGACTTCACGGACTGCTGTGTCGAGGCAGAGAGCGAGGACGGCACGTCCGTGCTGAGCTATTACCGCCAGATGAACCGCGAGCGCACGGAGGGCAAAGCCTCCGCCATCCTGCTGCAAGGCTCTTATGAAGAGCTGCTGCACGAGGATGAGCACGTCTACGCCTTCAAACGCGTGCTTGGGGAGCATGCGACGTACACGGTCGTCAATTTCACGAATGATACTGTTACATACGATAGCAGCGTTCTCGAGGATGCCGACGTCTTGATCGGCAACTACGAGAATGCCAAGAAGGGAACCCTTAGACCGGCGGAAGCCGTTGTCTATGTCAAATGAGGAGGAACGATGATGAAAGTAGCCGCTAGTGATTACGATGGAACCCTGTTCCGCCAGGACAGGATTGCCAAGAGCGATGCCGAAGCAATCAAGAAATGGCGTGAAGCCGGACATAAGTTTGGCGTCGTCTCGGGTCGCGACCACGGCATGCTCGTGCCGCAGCTCCAGCATTACGGTGTCGGCTACGATTATCTCGCTTGCAACAACGGCGGCATCATCTGCACAGCCGACGGCAAGGTGCTCTGGGAAGCCAAGATTGCCCCGGAGATGCTGGCCGAGCTGACGCAGCTGCCGCGCGTGCGCAAGTCCTTCCATTTTGCCCTGTCTGCCGCGGATCGCACCTACCTCTGCCATGCGTCGGAGGGCACCTGGGTCATCCGCGAGGCGAAGCAGTGGGATTTCCCAATCGTCCACATCGAGGAGAGCGAAGTCGGCCATCTGCCGCAGACCATCCACCAGTTCGCCCTCGGCTTCACGAATCCCGAGGATGCCTTCGCCGCGAGCGACGAAGTCAATGCGAAGTTCGGCGATGTGGTCCACGCCTATCCGAACCGCTGTGCCGTCGACATCACGCCGAAGGAAATCAGCAAGGAGCAGGCCATCGACCACACGCTCGAGCTGATGGGCTGGCAGGGTGCCGAGATCTTCGCCATCGGCGACGAGGTCAACGACCTGCCGATGATCGAGGCGTTCAACGGCTACACGGTCACGACGGCGCGCGACGCCATCAAGGCCAAGGCCCGCTGCGCCTACGAGAGCGTCGGCGCGATGCTGCTCGCCAATATCTGAGTCCCCAACGCATTCTGTGTTTCCATATTTCCCCTTACCTGTAGATATAGATAAAAAACACAGGTACTTCAAGTGCATGACGGCCCGCTTCTATCACAATGGGCCGTTAGCGCTTGCCCTTTTGCAAGGAATTATCAGAAGAATGGTTATATGATGAGATTTCCGTATCGGAACAAGGATAGATCCGGAACCGCTCATTGTATATAGAGAATCATCAAAAGAACACTTAGAGGGAAAGGAAGTCTATCACATGAAAATCAACAAGAAAGCACTTGCCATCCTCGCTGGCCTGACGGTCGGTATGTCGAGCACGGCCTTCGCTGCAACGGCTGACAGCTTCACGGATGTCCCGAAAGACCACTGGTCCTACCAGGCACTCGATTACCTCGCCAAAGAGGGCATCATCGAGGGTATGGGCGACAGCACCTTCCAGGGCGGCCGTGCCATGACGCGCTATGAGATGGCCTCCATCGTCGCTAAGGCCATGCAGAAAGGCGGCGGCACCTTCGGTGATCAGGCTGTTCTCGATAAACTCGCTGCCGAGTACTCGGGCGAGATCAGCACACTGAAGAAGCAGGTCGACCAGAACACCAAGGATATCAATGACCTCAAGAATGGTATTGCCGGCAAGATGGAACTCAATGGCTTTATCCGCGTCCAGTATGACCACGATAAATACAACCACCCGGTACAGAACGGTAGTGACCTGAATAAAGACAACAACCGCTTCTATATGAACCTCAATGGTTCTTATAAGGTTAATGACAACTGGAAAGCGAAATTCCAGCTCGAGAAGAATTCCTTCTACAATGGTGGCCATGATCATGAGAATGAATCGGGTTCTTGGGAAAATAGAACAAAGGACGGAAAGTATACGGCTACAAGAGCAAAACGGTGGTCCGGTCATGATGGCGATATCCAGCGCATCTGGGTTGAAGGTGTTGATCCTAAATCCGGAGACTGGATCAGCGTCGGTCGTGCATGGCGCGGTTTGGGCCAGCAGAATGTCCTGTTCGGCACAGAGTCCGATGGTTTCCAGTTTGGTGTTCCTCTGAAGGGTACGGGCCTGACGGCCAGTGGCTTCTGGTTCAGCTCCACGGGTGCTGGCAATCATGAGAGCTGGTACGGTGTCGGTACTTGGGGTAATGTAGGCCATAGTGCAGGTATCAATCTTGCTTATGCGCAGAATTCCAAGGATAAAGGCGATGTTTATGAACAAAATACGACCCATCTGTCTGCTTGGGATGACAAGACCGTTTATTATGATAAAGCTTATGTGCTTAGCGGCTGGCTTGATTTGGCCAAGGATGTTCGCTTCCTCACAGATTATGTCAAGACGAATGCAGATTATCAGAACAACAGCCTGTTCCTGCGCCTGAACTATCGCAATACGGATCTCATGAAACCGGGTTCTTATCAGACTTATGCGCGTTGGTATCGTTACGGTGCAAATGGTACGATTTCCGGTGATGATGAGTGGTCGTCTTTGTTTTACAATGGCTCTGCTGGCAGCAAGGGTTGGATTCTCGGTGTCAAGTACGTTCCGTGGCAGAATGTGGAATGGGAGACGCTCTTTTCGAAGCAGCAGAAGATTGCAGATTCCGATTACAAGCGTACCCTCGTTCGCACGCAGATGGATTTTCACTTCTGATGATTCCTTGACAGCTTAACGATGAACGATAAATCAGAGTGTCAGCTCTGGTTTATCGTTCATTTTCTATGGAGGACGCAATATGGACCGGAACAAGATTTTATCGCGTGCCATCGGCATGTCGTTGACGTTTGGACTGCTGGCGGTACCGTTTGCCACTTCGATGCCTGCCATCTGCCCTGCGGCGGAGGCTGCTGCGGCGCAGACAACGAATGCGGCGGCCAAAGCTGCTGCCGTGCAGAAAGATGATGTCGTACTCGTCGGCTCGCTTCAGGATGAGCTCGGCGCGGCCAAGGAGTGGGACCCTGCTGATGCGAAGACGATCATGAAGTCGGACGGCGCTGGCCATCATGTCTTCACGGGCCATTTGCCGAAGGGCAACTACGATTTCAAGGTCGCTGTGGGCGGCTCGTGGGATGTCAACTACGGCGCCAATGGCGAGGCGAACGGCAAGAACATCGCGCTGCGCCTGCTCAAGGACCACGATGTCACGTTCACCTATGATGATGCGACGCATGCTGTGACGTACGATTACGCGGGCAAGGATGCTGAGGAGAAGGCGCTGGCCGCCGAGGGCCGCAGCATCGTGCTGACGGGCACGGTGCAGTCGAAGGCTGGCGCGGCCAAAGATTGGGACCCGTCGGACACGACGACGCGCATGAAGGCCATCGGCCATGATTTCTATTCCTACAAGATGAAGCTGCCGGCTGGCACGTATTACTACAAGATCTCCGTCAACGGCAGCTGGGCCGAGAACTACGGCCTCGGCGGCAACTTCGACGGCGCGAACGTCCAGCTGACCCTGCCGAAGGCACAGGAAGTCACGTTCTACTACAACGACAAGTCGCACCACATCGCGGACAGCACGAGCTACACGTTCCTGACGAACGACCAGCTGCCGACCATCTCGGGCAGCTTCGGCGCGATCGATGACCCGCTGATGCAGGACCAGATGCTCGACAATCTCTTCCAGAAGACCATCCCGCTCCAGCAGGGCACCTATACGGTCACGGTCAAGATGCCGGGCCAGGATGCGCTGACGCAGCAGGTCAATGTCTCGAAAGACGGCGATGTCACGTTCTACTACGACAGCAAGGCAAGGCATCTGATTGCCGACGATGGCCGCATCCGCGAGGACAAGGTCTACCACGACAGCTGGAGCACGAATTACCGCGTGCCGTTTGAAGCCGTCAAGGAAGGCACGCCAGTGAAGCTCTCGCTCGCCACGGGCAAGGGCGATGTCACGAGTGCGAAGCTCGTCGTCTACAAGGCCAAGATCACGGCCAATGGCGGCGATGAGTACAACCCCGACTACACGGCCGGCACGGTCACCTCGTATCCAATGACGAAGGTCTCGACTTCTGGCGACCAGGACATCTGGACGGCATCGTTCACGCCGCAGACGTACGGCCTCTACGGCTACAAGTTCGTGCTCAACGACACGAAGGAGTACGGCGATGACGCAAAGCCGGGCAGTACGGGCGAGCTCAAGTTGCGCGGTGTCAAGCCCTACCAGCTCACGGTCTACAGCAAGGACTACAAGACGCCGGATTGGGCGAAGGATGCCGTCTGCTACCAGATTTTCCCGGATCGCTTCTTCAACGGCGACAAGAGCAACGACAACGCGCGCGCCCATGCGCGCGGCTTCCAGCCCGTCCAGCACCGCAAGTGGTCTGCGCTGCCTGCCAACCACAGCAAGACGCCGGCGGCGGACGGCGATAACTGGGAGTGCAATGACTTCTTCGGCGGCGATCTCGCCGGCATCACGAAGAAGCTCGATTACCTCAAAGGCCTTGGCGTGACGGCCATCTACGTCAACCCAATCTACAATGCCTGCTCGAACCACCGCTACGATGCCGTCGACTACGGCACGATCGACCCGTTCCTCGGCACGTTCAAGGATCTCGAGACGATGAAGGCAGAGATGCAGAAGCGCGGCATGCACCTGATCATGGACGGCGTCTACAACCATGTCGGCGATGATTCCATCTACTTCGACCGCTACGGCAAGTACAAGACGGTCGGCGCCTACGAGTACTGGAGCCGCATCTACGACCTCATGAACGACAAGCACATGACGGAGGAGGCGGCCAAGGCTGAGGCCAAGAAAGAGCTCGAGGCCGAAGGTCAGGTCTTCAGCCCGTGGCACTGGGAGAACTGGTTCGAGATCAAGAACGAGAAGACCCAGGACATGATGGGCAAGAAGTACGCCTACCACGATTGGCAGGGCTATGACAGCCTCGTGCCGTTCAAGGATGCCGACTATCCGGGCTCGGAGCAGGGCACAGTGAAGTCGGACCTCGGCGACTACCTGCTCTACGGCAACGGCAAGGACAAGGGCGTCATCATGAAGTGGTTCGACGAGGGACTCGACGGCTGGCGCCTCGACGTCGCCAAGGAGGTGCCGCCGGGATTCTGGGCCGACGTCCGCAAGGAAGTCAAGTCCATCAAGACGAAGGATGGCTCTGAGCCGCTGCTGCTCGGTGAGATCTGGCAGGATGGCTCGCAGTTCTTCACGGGTGATGCCTTCGACTCCGTCATGAACTACAAGCTCTCGTTCGCACTCGGCGACCTCTTCCTCGACAAGGGCGATGCCAAGGCGGCCGACTACGAGTTGACCGTCCTGCGCCAGAACTACCCGAAAGAGGCGCTCTACGACCTCATGAACATCGTCGACAGCCACGATACGGTCCGCGCCATCTACAAGTTCGGCGGCGGCTCCGACAGTGTCGCCCAGCCGACGAAGAAGGACTTCGACTACAACCTCGGCAAGGCGCGCCTCAAACTGGCCGCGACCTTCCTCATGGGCTACCCGGGCATGCCGACTATCTACTACGGCGATGAAGCCGGCCAGTACGGCAGCAGTGACCCGGACTGCCGCCGCACCTATCCGTGGGGCAAGGAGGACAAAGACCTCATTGCCTACTACAAGAAAGTCATCGGTGTCCGCAACGCGCACAAGGATATCTTCGCGCGCGGCGATGTCAATACACTGAAGGCCGAGGGCGATATCTACGCCTTTAGCCGCAAGGCCGACTCCGGCAAGATGGGTATCGTCGCCCTGAACCGCGGCAAAGCACAGCAGGTTGTCCTGCCCGTCTCTGCCGCCGACGGCACGGTCTTCACCGATGAGCTGACCGGCACCAAAGCCACAGTGAGCGGTGGTCAGCTGACACTTGCCCTTGGTGAGAACCAGGGGATGATGCTCGTCCAGGACTGATCGACTGATACGTCCAGACGGGTATCTACAACATCCCTCATTTCTCTAAATTTCCCTTTTTGACCCGCAGCAGTTCCCCACTGCCGCGGGTTCTTTTTTTCGGGAGGTGATTGACGTCAGAATTTTCGTTCGGTAAAATGGGTGTGTGAGTATTGTTTTGCCGAAAGGAGCATTTATGAAAAAAATACTGGTGATGCTGGCACTCGTCTTTGCCTGTCTCTGGGGCACGGCGTTTGCGGCGGATTTCTCGCAGCTCGTCATCCTGCACACGAATGACACGCACGGCTACGACCAGCGTGCCGACGGTGTCAACGGCATAGCGACGGTCGCGGCGCTCAAGGAGGACTACGAGGCTAAGGGCTACAAGGTCCTGCTCGTCGACGCCGGCGATGCCATTCAGGACAACAACCTCGTCAATTTCAGCAAGGGCAAGACGGCCATCGACTTCATGAATGCCGTGGGCTACGATGCCATGACGCTCGGCAACCACGAGTTCGACTACGGCTCGGATGTCACGCTCGCGCGCATCAAGCAGGCGAAGTTCCCGATCGTGTCGGCGAACATCATCGTCGACGCGACGGGCAAGCCGTTCACGGGCAAGACGCATGCCATCATCCGCAAGGGTGATCTCAAGATCGGCGTCTTCGGCCTGACGACGCCGTCGACCATCACGACGTCGAACCCGAAGAGCACGCGCGGCCTGACCTTCCTCTCGAAAGAGGAGATGTACAAGGCTGCCCAGAAGGAAGTCGATGCGCTCAAGGCGGCGCACTGTGACCTCATCGTCGCCATCGGCCACCTCGGCAGCGAGCCGGATGCCGTCGGCGACCGCTCGAACGACGTCCTTGCGAATGTCAAGGGCATCGATGTATTCATCGACGGCCACGACCACACGGTCAAGAACCTCTACATCGATGGCAGTTTGTTGACGGAGACGGGCTCGCACCTCGCGAACATCGGCGTCGTCCGCTATGAGGATGGCAAGTGGCAGGAAGATCTCCATGCCTACGGCCAGTTCAACAAGGAAGACGCGAAGGTCAAGGCCATTGTCGATAAGGCGCAGGCCGCCATCGACAAGAAGCTCGCGACAAAAGTCGGCACGACGCCGTTTGAGCTCAACGGATCCCGCGACCCGGGCGTGCGCACGGAGGAGACGAACCTCGGCGACTTCATCGCCGATGCTTACCTCTGGCAGGTCCGCCAGGCCGCAGTGCTCGACCGTGTCACGATTGACGGCGCCCTGATGAACGGCGGCAGCATCCGCGCGGGCATCAAGGCCGGCGCAATCACGGAGGCCGACCTGCTGCGCGTCCTGCCGTACCACAACTACCTGCAGTACGTCACCATGAAGGGCTCGACTCTGCTCGAGATCCTCGAGGCGGCGACGTGCACGACGCCGACGGCGCTCGGTGCCTTCCCGCAGGTGGCCGGCATCGTCTACACGGTCGACACGAAGACGCCGTTTGCCAAGGGCGAGCTCTACCCGCATTCCGTCTACTACCGTCCGGCAGCCCCGGGCTCGCGCGTCACGATCACGAGCGTCGGCGGCAAGCCGTTCGATCCGGAGGCGACCTACAACATCGCTGTGCCCGACTTCCTGACCTCCGGCGGCGATTCCTATTACTCCATGCAGGACCCCGCTAAAGTCACCATCCACGACGTCGACTACCTCGATACCGACGCTGTGCGCAACTACCTCAAAGAGCTCGGCGGCACAGTCAGCGCCGACTACAAGGCACCGCAGGGCCGCATCACCCTCACAAAATAATGATGTATAAAATGACAAGAAGACCCGTCAGCCAACGGCTGACGGGTCTTCTTTACGCTGAGACTGGCGAATCAGAAAGCCGGTACGACAGCGCCTTTGTACTTGTTGTTGATGAAATCCTTGATTTCCTGGCTGTGCAGGACCTTCATGAGTGCCTGGATCTCGGGGCGGTTCTCGTCGCCCTGGCGTACGGCAACGATGTTGACGTACGGGCTCGTGCTATCCTCGATGAAGAGGGAATCCTTCGTCGGGTCGAGCTGGACCTGCATCGCGAAGTTGGAGTTGATGATGGCGGCGTCGACATCGTCGAGCGTGCGCGGAACCTGTGCGGCTTCGACTTCCTGGAACTTGAAGTTCTTCGGGTTCTCAGCGATATCCTGCAGCGTGGCTTTCTCGTTGACGCCATCCTTGAGCTTCAGCAGGCCGGCCTTCTGGAGAAGGAGCAGTGCACGGCCGCCGTTGGTCGGGTCATTCGGGATGGAGATCGTAGCGCCCTCTTTGAGGTCCTTGAGGTCTTTGACCTTCTTGGAGTAGATGCCCATCGGCTCGATGTGGACGCCGCCGGCGCTGACGAGCTTGACTTCCTTGTGCTCTTCCATGAAGTTCTGGAGATACGGGTCATGCTGGAAGAAGTTGGCATCGAGTTCCTTGTCGTTGAGGGCGAGGTTCGGCTGGACGTAGTCGTTGAATTCGACGATGTCGAGCTTGATGCCTTCTTTCTCGAGCAGCGGCTTTGCAGCCTCGAGGATCTCGGCGTGCGGAACAGCCGTAGCGCCGACCTTGAGCGTCTTCGTGCCGCTCGTCTGAGCTGCGCTCGACGAGGACGAGGAAGAAGAGGACTGGCTGCCGCCGCAGCCGGCGAAAGCCAGCGTCGCGACGACAAGCGCAGCGATGAGTGCGAGTACTTTTTTCATGTGGATTCCTCCTTTTTTATCTCTTGTCCAGGCGCTTGGCAAGCGTGTTGCCGACGAACTGGACGAGCTGGACGAGTACGATGAGGATGATGACGGTGGCCAGCATGATTTCCGGGCGGAAGCGCTGGTAGCCGTAGCGGATGGCGAGGTCACCGAGACCGCCGCCGCCGACGGCACCGGCCATGGCCGATTCGCCGACGAGGCTGATGATGACGGTCGTGAGCTGTGCGACGATCGAGGACATCGATTCCGGCAGCAGGACCTTCCAGATGATCTGTGCCGGCGTCGCGCCCATCGACTGCGCAGCCTCGACGAGGCCGAATGGCACTTCCTTGAGGCTCGTCTCGACCTGGCGGCCGATGAACGGGATCGCAGCGATGACGAGCGGCACCATGGCGGCCGTCGTGCCGATGGCCGTGCCGACGAGCAGGCGCGTGAACGGGATGATGGCGACGAGCAGGATGATGAATGGGATGGAGCGCACGGCGTTGACGATAGCGCCGACGACGCGGTTGACGGCCGGCGATTCGAGGATCTGTCCCTTGCTCGTCGTGTGAAGCAGCACGCCGAGCGGCACGCCGATGATGGTGGCGACGATCATCGAGACGACGACCATGTAGACCGTCTCCCCGAGGGCCTTAGACAGAAGCGGTATCATGTCTGCGGACATAGCCGATCACCTCCTCCTTGAGATCCTGCTGGCGCAGGTACTGGATTGCCTCCTGGATTTTTGCCTCTGGCCCCGTGATACCGATGATCATGCGGCCAAACGGCGTCGACTTGATCTGGTCGAGGTTGCCGAAGAGCATCGTGACCTCGATTTCCGGGAACTTGCGGATCATGCCGGCCAGCACGGGGTCGTCGGCGGATTCACCGATGAACGTCAGGCGCAGCAGCAGATAGGCGCCGGGCAGCGGCTCCTTCGAGACCTCGCCGCCGCGGAAGGCCGCGGGCAGCTCGTTCGAGAGCAGCACGCTGATGAAGTCCTTCGTGATGGGCTTCTGCGGGTTCGTGAAGACCTCGAGGACTGTGCCCTGCTCGGCGATGACGCCGTTCTCGATGACGGCGACCTTGTCGCAGATGTCCTTGATGACCTGCATCTCGTGCGTGATGACGACGACCGTCAGCGAGAGCTTGCGGTTGATGTCCTGGATGAGCTCGAGGATCGAGCGCGTTGTCTGCGGATCGAGAGCACTTGTCGCCTCGTCGCAGAGCAGGACCTTCGGCTCACTCGCGAGCGCGCGGGCGATGCCGACGCGCTGCTTCTGCCCGCCTGAGAGCTGTGACGGGTACTGGTGTGCCTTGTCGGCAAGGCCGACGAGCTCTAAGAGCGGCAGCACCTTCTTCTTGATCTCTGCCTCGGGCGTGTGCGAGAGGCGCAGCGGGAAGGCGATGTTGTCGTAGACGGTGGCAGAGCTCAGCAGGTTGAAGTGCTGGAAAATCATGCCGATGTTCTTGCGCGCCTTGCGCAGCTCTTTCTCGCTCATGACCGTCATGTCCTGGCCATCGACGATGACCTTGCCGGCGGTCGGACGCTCGAGCATGTTGATGCAGCGGATCAGCGTGGACTTGCCCGCGCCGCTGAGGCCGATGATACCGAAGATCTCGCCGCGCTCGATCGTCAGGTCGATGCCCTTGAGCGCTTTGACGGGACCGGAGGGGCTGTCATACGTTTTCTCAATATGAGACAGCTGTATCATAAAATGCGTTACCTCCTAATCATAGTATTATTATATGTTTTGATAGTAGCATAGCGGGAAGAGCTTGTCAATACAATGTCACAAACTACCGTGCAAGATGGCTATGCTAATGTTCATTATAGCATTAAAGCCAGGTTGCTCATAGACAGACGGGCGCGAAATCAAAAAATTTTGCTCGCCATCTTGTAATTGAGAAACGTTTTCGATATAATACAGACAGGATAATATGACAATGATTTTCAACTAGAGGTGATGCATTTTGGGACGAGAGGGATTTGAGCAGATCATGGGCTTCCATGCGGCTCCGCATGCAGCTCCAGAAATCCTTCCCGCATGAGATCGGCCTGTTCCTTGGCTATCCCGTTGCCGATGTTGTCGGTTTTATCGAAAGCACCGTAAAACCCCGTCCTTTAGGGCTGGGGATATAAGGCGCGTCCGCCGAATTTGCGTAAGCAATTGAAGGCGGACAACTTTTTCCTCCTCAATTATTGTATTAACTAATAAATTGTAGTATAATACAAATATGAACAGAGTATATCATTCAAACCGTAACATCGTATATTCCTGTAAATATCACATTGTATTCTGTCCTAAGTATCGTCGAAAAGTACTCGTAAATGGTGTGGATGTGAGATTGAAGGAGCTCATACAGTCCATCGCGGCCGAAAACCACTTTGAGGTCATCGAGATGGAAATCATGCCAGACCATGTACACCTGCTTTTGGAGGTAGACCCGCAATTCGGAATTCACAAAGCGGTGAAGACAATCAAGGGCAAAACGTCGAGGATACTAAGACAGGAATTTCATTGGCTGACAACGAAACTGCCGACACTTTGGACAAATTCCTATTTCTGTTCTACGGTCGGTGGTGCACCGCTTGGAATCGTCAAGCAGTATATCGAGAGCCAAAAGACATCGCAAAGGAAGTGAGAAAAATGGAAACGTACACGCTCGGCTATAAGTTCCGCATCTATCCGAACAGAACACAGGAAAACCTCATCAACCGCACGCTTGGCTGTGCACGTTTCGTATTCAACCACTTCCTCGCGGTGCGTCGCGACGAATGGAAGGCGAATCACAATTCGCTGACTTACGTCAAGACAAGCAAATTGCTCACTGACCTCAAGAAGCGCGAGGAAACTGCATGGCTGTCCGAAGCGGACAGCATGGCATTGCAGGAATCCCTGCGGAATCTTGACCGCGCGTTTCAGAACTTCTTTGCAAAGCGGGCAAGATACCCGCGCTTCAAGTCGAAACATAGTCACAGCCAGTCCTATCGGACGCGCAATCAAACAAACGGTATCCGTATCATCGACAAGAGAATCAAGCTCCCGAAGATCGGTCTTGTGAGAATCAAGCAGAGCCGTGACTTCGATGGCCGGATTCTCTCTGCCACGGTAAGCCGGGCTGCCTCAGGCAAATACTACGTTTCGCTTTGTGTCGAAGCAGAAAAAGGATCCTTGTCCTGCCCAAACGATGGCAAGCAGATTGGTATTGACGTTGGGTTGAAGGTATTCTATTCGGATAGCAACGGCGATA
>ENA-OWPP01000062-OWPP01000062.1-human-gut-metagenome-genome-assembly--contig:-NODE-62-length-130908-cov-7.656385_pt1 | contig 130908 bp, 128 predicted proteins | sample MGYA00248265_ERZ651848 | MGnify/ENA primary metagenome ERZ651848 (study PRJEB26924, sample SAMEA4378233) | human gut metagenome | biome: human gut; feature: human-associated habitat; material: faeces...
CATTTTAAAGAGCGTCCCCTTTACTTACGCTCTATCCCTATCTTACAAATCAAAATATCGGTATGATAACCCTATCCCAATACCATATCATATAGTACCAAGCACCAACACGTAATCGTATAAAACTCTCCCCGAAAGAGTTGAAAGATTACAATCAAGTTGGCTTCAAGTTACTACTACCAATATTCCCTATTCATATAGACGCTATAATTATAACATGTTATTTTTATTTTTCAACCTTTTTTAATTTTTTATCATTTTAATGTTTGTGACAATCATTATAATGAAGTCGTTTGAATTAAACACTCCTACTTAACAAATACTAATCAAATGATATTTATCTATATTTTAATAAATAATAATTAAACCCCCTTTGGCTTTTAAATGGATTTGCATAAAAAAAATCAGAATTCCTATTAAAATTCTGATTCAGAATGAAGACAAACATCGTTTTTGATGCTTGTCTTTTTTTATATTCACACTTAATTCTCTCATAACCCAATAATATTGAGGTATTTGGATAAAATAACAGGTCTTTCCTACCATCATTTTTACCAATTTTTTTTGATATTTAGACATGCCAAAGTAAGCCCAACCTTAGCTTCCATTTTGGACTTTCCTTTTTCTCTGGTATAACGCAAGTTATGATATTCTTTAGCTGTTCCGAATAACCGTTCTATCGTTTCTTTCCGGTGTTGGTACCGTTCCTTCATCCCACTTTGATGACGGATATCTTCACAGATTTCTAAGGCATCTTTCCAAATATGACGCACAACAACTTTTTGGTGCTGGCGACTTTCAGTACAAATCGCTAACAAGGGACAGGTCTTACAAATTTTGGGATTGCTTTCATATTCTCTATAACCTTCACGTGGTGTTGTACGGTAAGTTAATACCTGGTTCTCTGGACAAAGATAGCAGTCAAAATGCTCGTCATAGACAAAGTCTTTAGGACGTAGAAAGCCTCTCTTACCTCTTGGCCTAGTGTAAGGGAATACTGGCGTAATCTCTTTTTCTAAAAGAAACTTGGCAATACTAGGTGTTTTGTAGCCTGAATCCGCAATAATGAATTCAGGGGAGAAGGGTTCTGACTTGGCGAAAAGAGCAGGAAAGGCCTAACTATCATGGGTGTTACCTGCTTCAACTGTATAAGCCAAGGCCCAACCATGTTTATCACAAGCTACGTGAGCATTATAAGCGAAGGCTTCCTTGTGTTCTCCCTTGTGAAACCAACCACTATCTGGATCAGTCGTTGATTGTTTCTTAGATTTAGCCTCGCCTTTTTTGGCGGGCTTTAAGAACTTTTTTGCATGCTTCTTCCTGTCTAAATTAATCTCAACATCCAGTTGTTCACTCATGAATTTAGCTTTTTGATCAACAACAACATTTTTGTACTTATGATTATTGGCAGCTGCCTTGATGTGTGTCCCATCGATGAAGATTTCTGAGGGATCAATGAGCCCCGCCTCCAAAACGTGATGAAGCACATGACTAAAAATGTGTGCTAACAATTCTTTATTTTGAAAGCGTCGGCTATAGTTCTTACCGTAAGTTGTAAAATGTGGTACCTTATCGTCCAGAGATAAGCCAAGAAACCAACGATAAGCCGTATTCACCTCGATATCCTTGATGGTTTGGCGCGTAGAACGAATGCCATAAAAACATTGAATCAAAGGAATCTTAACTAACAAAACAGGGTCTAGACTAGGGCGACCATTATCTGAAGAATAACTATCCTCGACAACATCATAAATAAAAGAAAAATCAATCGTTTCTTCAACTTTTCTTAGAAAATGGTCTTTAGGCACAAGCTCATCAAGCGTATAGAAACCTACTTGACGACGATTATATTCAGGATTATCTTTGTGAAACATAGGAACACCTCATCAAATACCTTTTCTTTTATTATACTCCTTCGAAGCAAGAAAAGTCCCCAGAAGTATAACTTCTGAGGACTTTGTCTTCAATCTGAAAAGAGCAATATTGCTCTTTTTTGATTTTAGACGTATTGCTTATTTGTAATTTTTCCATTTGGCTATAAGCTAGTATAGGGAATGTATAGTATCCGTTCTCAATGATTTGAAAATTTCTGAGAAGAATAGTACTAAAGAATGTATAAAATAGTTGTCCTACAAATCTGTTAATATCTCCGAAGATAATTTCGGTATAATCAAGTCCAGTTGCAAGGTGGAAATCATACAAGATAGTAGACGTTATGTTTCTTTTTCCCGATTCAATTTGACTAATTTGACTCGAATCTCCAATATCAGATTGAGTTAAGCCAAATCGTTGCTTTCTATTATATTTTAAACGTTTAGCAAAATCTTTTACAGCATGTTCTTCAAAATATCTCATTTATACTTCCTCCAATTAAAAAACTAGTTATAAGTTACATTACATCATACAAACTATTTAATGGCTTCTCCAATAATCTTCCACTTTGATAAAACTCTCTCCGCTATCCCAAGGTAGAAGCAGCAGTATTATCATAATTAAAAGTTATTTTCTTGAAAATAAGACCTCCTTTCCTTAAATGTTATTAGTTTATAAACTAACAATATTATAGCATAAAAAATAAAACACAAAAATATTTTTTAATTTGCCCTATTGTAAAATGAAGTGCAACACAAAAGACATGTTCATCTGATATACTAGAGTTGCGAAAAACAGTATAAAGGAAGATGAACATGTCCACTAATTATTCTACCACAAATCAATCATACAAGCACTTATCTGAAGCTGAGCGAGGGGAACTTGAAGCTTATTTAAGCGTAGGACTCAAACCTGCTGAGGTTGCTCGTAGACTAGGGAGAAATCGCTCTACTATTATTCGTGAAATTAATCGTGGTTCCATAACACAAGTGAATAAAGTAAATGGGCAGAAGGTCTATTACCAACACTATCATGCAGATGCTGCTCATAACCGTTATCGTCATGCTAGAGAAGCCAGCTATTATTTGAAACTGGATTCTGTATCGGATGACTTTCTGAGAGAATTTACAGAAGCAATGAGAGAGAAACCAAGGGTGCATAGCGTGGATACCTTTGTTCATACCTATAACCTCCAACATGTAGATGCAGTTGTTTCTTCAACCAAGACGCTCTATAACTATATCCATTAAGGATTGTTAGAGATTAAGGTCATTGATTAGCCAAGAGCAGTGCGGATCCGTAAGAAATTTACCAAGCGCCCCTCTACTAAGAAATATATAGGAAAGTCAATTGAAGAAAGACCAGAAGAAATCAATAATCGTTCCCGTTTTGGAGATGGGGAAATCGATTCTGTTCTGGGTGGAAAGACAATAGGAGAACCTTCTATTCTGAACTTGATAGAACGACAAACACCTATGCTGTCACAAAGAAACTCGTGGAAAAGAAAGCAGAGTATGTCAATCAAGCAGTCTTAGAGTGTATGAAACTTTATCCCATTAGGTCCATAACTGCAGATAATGGCAACGAATTTTCATCATTGGGTAAGATAGAGGGATTAGATGTTTATTTTGCACATGCCTATTCATCTTATGAACGAGGGACAAATGAGAATTTCAATGGACTACTAAGAGAGTTCATTCCGAAGGGGTATTCGTTAAAAGAACTAAATCAGAATCTTTTAGAGGACTATACAAAGGCTATCAATGAAAGACCGAGACGAATTCATGACTATTAGTCCGCAAAAAAGCTGTTTGAGCTAACTCAAACAGCTTGAAAGATACTCACTTAATCAGAGGAATAACTTTGTTGCACTTGACTTGACAATTAGGGTTTTCAAATAAAATTTTAATAAATATAAGAAAACGTTTGCAAAAACATAGGTGATTTGCTATTATATCCTTGAAAGTGTAATTTTATAATTATACTTGTAGAGGGTAGAGGATATTTATTAGGAGGTAAAATCATGAATGGATATACTGTTAATTATTCTAATCTAGAAGAACTTTCGAATGTGGGTAATAGTAATCAGGGTATTAATGATATTCAACCACAAGGAACCGTTACTACAATTTATCTTTCTATAATTGTTACTGCCAGAGTTTGTGTACCAGTTTCATACCTTGTCAATTCGTTTAAAGCTGGTTGTATTAAATAAATTGTACTAGCTATATGTTAAAATCCTTACCCTCTATTTTAGTTGTATTAATTGTTTTAGCTGTATTAATTGTTTTAGCTGTATTAATTGTGAGAAATTTATGATTATTGATAATATTATTGAAAAAGATGTATTGTTAGAAACAATATTTGAAAAGTATAGTTGTAGTGAGTCCGTAACTTTACTTAAAGTACTTTGTGAAAAGTTAGGAACAAAACAACTGTACAACAGTTTAAATCAGATACTTAATGAGAAGATGTTTAATTTCTTATTGAATCCTTTATCGGAAAAATACCAACAACTACTAAAAGCTAATATAATTCAAGGAAGTGATTATCTTGAGAGGTCTAGATATTTCTTAAAGTACATTAATGAAGATTTTGAAACCTTTCTATCGGAGTATCCTATTCTAAGAGATAAATTACCTTTACAGATTGAAGTTTTTTATAAGGAAAATATAAAGATTCTAGAGTCTTTTCAAAATAACTTAGAGGATATTAAAAAAAGATTAACCTGTAATGAAGCTATTAGAATTTCTTCTATATCTGATACAGAGGGAGATAGACATAACTCCACCTCAGTAAAAATAATTCTATTACAGAATGACAAGAAAATAGTATACAAACCACGTTCTATAGCGACAGATTGCGCAGTATATTCTGTTGCTGAATATATATTTTCTAAATTAGGCGAAACAGTATACTTCCCTTGGATTATTGATTGTGGTGACTATTGTTGGCAAGAATTCATTGAGGAAGATTTATTAGAAAACAAGAGGTCTGTTCTAGAATTCTATAATAAATCTGGAGTCTACTTATCAATTTTTCTATTATTCGGAACTTGTGATTTACATTACGAAAATATATATGTAAAGGATAATAGTCCAGTTTTTGTTGATTTGGAAGTATTGGGTACAGGAGAAGCAATGGAAAGTTTTTCAGAACATACTTTCAATATCCCACAAACAAGTGTGCTGAGCACGTATTTATTACCGATTCCAGCAAAAAAAGAAATTATACAATTTAATGCAAGTGGCTTGTTTCCTAATACAAAAAATGCCAGACCAATCAGCATTAATAAATTTGAGTTGAATGAGGTAAACGAGTGGAAATTTATTCAGCAAAATTTAAATTTAAGTCGTATAGCTTTAAATTTATCTTATAAAGGAAATAGAATACCGCCAGAATTTGTTGAAGATGGTTTGATAGATGGCTTTTCAAGCGGATTGAGGGTTATTTTAGAAAATAAAGTCACCATAAAAAACTTAATCACTAAACTCTTTATAAAACCAATTAAAATCAGACAAATTTTAAGACCAACAATGGTATATTCTGCTTTCTTAGAAGCAGCAAATCACCATGAGTATCTTCAATCTTATGAGAAACAGGATAAATTATTTAATATTCTTTTAGAAAATTTTTTCCCGGGAAATAAAGGATATTATAGAGTCCAAGATGAAATCAGGCAATTAAAAAACAGAGATATTCCAACTTTTTATATGAAGTCAGATTCAAAACATCTTTTTAATAATGATTCCATTGTAATTAGAGATTACTATTTGGGTAGTTATCTAAATTTCTTAATAGAACGATTAGACTCTCTAAAAGAGAATGATTTAAGCAAACAGATACGATTTATTCAAATGGCACTAGCAGCGTATTATTCTCCAGAGGAATTCTTTTACGAAAATAAGCAAAGAAAACTATTCAACGGGACACTTGAAGGGCTTAGAAAAGAATTTATAAGTTATATGGATAATATAGTTGTTAAGAAAAGGAATGACTTTTATTCTCTCCAACTATTTTCTTTGGATGATTTTGGCCATGATTTAATGTTTGTAGAAGGTATTGAAGCGAGCCTATATAATTCAGGTGGTGTTATTTTGAGTCTATTAGAATTGGGAACAAGTGATGGATTTAGCTTAGGTGTGAATTTATATGAGACTCTTAGAAATAAAACACTACCTTTGTTGAAAGAAAGTAGCTCTACTAAGGTGGATATCGGTATATTTTCAGGTATAGGTGGATTGTTATATTTGTCGTATTATCTATATAATTTAACTGAATTGGATAAATATCGTTTGGACTTTTTAAGTTTGCAACAATATATTGAAAAGGTGATTATAGATAAGTTAACTTATTGTACTGGTGATTTTATATCAGGTGAAGCAGGAATGCTAACATTCTTAAGCAATGTTTATAAAACAGATAAAAGTATTGTTAGTGAAAGACTACTGAACATGTTGTATACATCCATGACAGATAATATGGATAATGTGGAGGATATATCATATTCTCATGGGAAAATAGGAGAGTGCATAGCTCTGTTATCTTTTTTTAATATTGTCCATAGTGAGGAAATAAAGCTACGCATTGATAAAACGGTGAAATACATAAAAACTAATTTACAGGAGATTATTTATAATAATTCGTGGTGTAGAGGAATTACTGGATATTATTTATTGTTATACAAATTATGTGTAGAAGGTTTAGATGAAGAGGGGAATTATCAGAAGGAATTAAAAGCAATAACAATTGGTGAAGTTGTTAATTTAATAAATTTAAATAATGAGTCACTTTGCCATGGGAATAGCGGAAATATCCTTATTTTTAATAAAATTTCCAAAATGCTAAATAAAGAAACTCGTGAATATTGTAACAAGTATCTCAAAACAGCAGTAGCTGCTCCATTTTCAACTAGATGGACTAGGGGGTCTAAGTATTTATTTGAATCTTTTATGATTGGTCTTTCTGGAAATATTTATACAATTGAAATGTTAAATAAAGAATATTATCCTTTACTATTTTTGTTAGAAGTTTAGGAAGGACAGTGTTATGAAAATATTCGTTTGTTATTGTTGCTTGGAAGATACAGACTCTACTAATGAGTTTGTTATAAAAGAATTCATAAATGGAATAAAGAACTATAGCCAAGGTGAAGTTAATGTGTTTTTTGCAAATTTATTAAATTATAATATTGAATTTTGTAATGGTTCTGTTAAACCATTTGAGACAGGGGAGAGCCAGTGTCCAGATGATATGCTAATTTTGGAAAAGGAAATACTAAATTCAGATTTTGTTATATTAAGTAGTCCAGTATACGGCAATAATGTTTCTGGTGCAACTAAAGTTTTTTTAGATAGAATTACACATTGGACTCATCTTTTTAGACTCCTTGGTAAGTTTGGAGCAGTTTTTGCGGTTTCTAGTAATAGTGGAGCGAATTATACGTTAGATTATTTAGAAAGTATAGCGGAGAGTCTCGGGTTATCTATTGTGGCTAAAAGTAGTTTTATCACAAATGAACAAACTAGGGAAGTAATTAAAAATATTTTACATACCAAAGCATTGTTAGCTATGAGTAAGGTAAACTCAAATGAATTTATAATCTCTGAAAGGCAAGAAAGAGAGTTTCAACAATATAAAATTATGTTTAACGAAGGCAAGGGGGGGAAAAATGAGATTTCTTATTGGACAAAAAAACATATGTTTGAAAGTCAGTCTTTAAGAGAACATCTCTATCGTAGTATTGAATAAATTATATCAATAATATAATTTAAAGAGAAATAAGATTTAGGAGGAATAACATATGGTATTTAATAATGATTGGTTATTGAGACAAATAAGAGGTACAGCTAATATGATTGGAAAGGTTTTTAAACTAGAGACCATTTCAATTGATTTAGGTGTTGTAGAGGATGAAGAGGGGCGAACAATAAATGGAAATGATTATCTCAACCAACTTATTATTGATGAAAAATTTGATCTAGCTACTGACTTTATCCATGGACAAATGAAAAGACTTGGTACATATGAATATAATCGTTTAGTTGATATTTATATTGCATATCTAAAATCATTAGATAGTGAAACACAAAAAAGAAATCAAATTAGCGATGATTCCATCCAAACAGTTCAAGATAATCTTAGAAATTTTAGTTGGTAAAAGGTTATGCTTAAAGATATTTTAAAGGGGAGAGTGGCTTCTATAGTCGCTATAACGTTACTAATAGTTATAGAAGTTATTCTTTCAATGCCAATTCCTTATATATCTAAATATTTGGTAGATGTTGTTATTGGCTTAAAGAAATATGAGTTGGTCGGGATAGTTTTTCTGGTTTTATTTATTATTTTGCTGTTGCAACTATTGATAGGAAATATATTAGTAAGAAAAGTTGCTAGACTAGAAACTAATTTAATAACAGAATATAGAAAAAGAATAGTAAAAACTATCGTTGCGAAGAGGGAGGTTCAAGAGGAGAATAAAAGTAATATTCAAGAGATTTTATTAAATGATGTGGAGTCTTTTTTCTCGAATATTAGTGAGTCTTTTTATATTATTTTATCTAATACTTTAAAAATAATGGGTTGCTTGGTAATTATTTTTTATATTAATTATAAGTTGGCAGTTATGAGTTTAATATTAGTTCCACTATATGTTGGTTGGACAATTTACGTTAGTCAAAAACTAAAACAAATGACATATACTGTTAAAGAAAGCAGGGAAGGAATTATACGGACCACAAATAATATTCTAAATAATTTCCTTTTGATAAAATTATATGACCTATTTGACACTACATATAGTTCATACAAAAAGAGTTTAGTATCGAATGCTAATGTATTGAAAAAAATACGATCCTATATGAATTTTATATCTATTGTATCTAACCTTATCATTACTCTAGCTACAGTATTACCTTTATTTTTAGGAGTAGGTCTTATTGCAAAATCTTTGATGAGCTTAGGGGATTTAATTGCCTTTAATGCCTATATGGGGATGTTATTTTCTCCCGTTACTTCGTTAATATCTGTTATAACTACCTTAAAACTTAATTCTGTTTACAAAGAACGCATCTCTCAGTATCTCTTACCTATAGAGAAGGATAAATTAGATAAGTTATCATTTCATACCAACTGTAATACTTTAGAGATTATTAATTATACATTATCCATTAATGGAAGAGCTTTGTTAAAAAATGTTAATTTAAATTTTACTTCAGGAATGGTAATAAAAATTGAAGGAGAAAACGGTTGTGGTAAGAGTTTATTTTTGAAATCCATTATTAATTTAGTAAATTATTCGGGTGATGTTATTTTTAATGATGTTCCATTAAAAAACAAGTATACAGAAGAATTGAATGATGAAATCGTTTATGTATCCAATACTTTAAATTTTGTAGATGGAGATTTATTTGATAATATTCCCGTAAACAAAAATACTAATAGGATATTTGAATTACTTGATATTAAAAAAATTTTTACGGCTAGAGTTTTTAATTCAAACAGTAACCCTATTCAAGATACATTTAGTTCTGGAGAAATACAAAAATTAAAAATCGCACGTGGACTAAACAGAGCTCCAAAAGTATTATTACTAGACGAAATGTTTTCGCATATAACTAAAAAGGACTCAGATAGAATATTAGCTAATATTATAAATGAGTTTCCAGATATTATTATTATTTTAGTAGAGCATCATTATAAATCAAATTTAGTATCGCAAAGTTACAAATTTGATAATGGCAATCTTATTAAAACAGAGTAGGTATTATAAAAGTTTAGTAATGCTACTGTATATGTTTATTGTGCTTTTAAAGCTCTCATATTGGAAAATCTTCAATCTGAAAGAGGTATTTTTATACCTCTTTTTGTTCACTCTTCAATTATGCTATCACTGTCCATTTACTGTCCTATATTGTGTAAAATATATAAAAGTTGTTAAGTTTACTAGTAGTTAAATCCCTTAAAATCAGTATTTATGATGATAACAAGCCTAAAAAATTCTTGGAACAAGTTTTGCATGTTCATCTAAAAATGGTAAATTATATCAACATCCGATTTCAGAGCTTCGAAATTATTTTGCTAATAAGGTAAATTATAGTGGTGTTGTTAAAGGTGAGTCAGTTACAATTAAAGGGATCGAAGGTCGTCAAATCGATTTAGATATTAAATTATCAGGTGATGACTTTGAATCATTTGCCATAGACTTTGGTGTCTCTGATTCTACTTATACACGTTTCCTTTATAATAAAAAACAAGGAACACTTGAAGTGGATAGAACCTATTCAGGTCTGACTTCTGATTTAAATTGTCAGCGTAAAATGTTTGTTGGCTCCTCTGATGAACTTGAATTGCATTTTGTTCTTGATAAATTCTCTATTGAACTCTTTGTTAATGGTGGGGAGAAGACAATGACAACTGAAATTCAAACACCCCTAGCTTCAAATGGTATTCGATTTAATAGTCTTGGCGAAGCAAAAGTTACTATTGAGAAGCATGACATTGTGATAGATTGAGTAAAGATTCCTAAGGTGAAATCTCCGTATCTTAGGTGATAATATAAAAGACTTTCTGAGTACCTAACTCAGAAAGTCTTTTTGTATACTTTGAAGGAAAACATAAATGAGTTTTGGGGTGCTCAACTCTGACGGCTAACCTTTGAAAACACCTCGTTTTTATGCTACTATGAAAGTTATGAAAAAACAGTTACAAGGCTTGACTCAGGTGGAGGTCAAGCAGCGGATAGATGCCGGTAAAACAAATCATTTTAAAGCAAAAACTGGCTCCAGTAATTGGGAGATTTTTAGGCGTAATGTCTTCAACTCCTTTAATATGCTCAATTTTGCGATTTTTGTGGCCTTGATTGCTGTTCAGGCTTGGTCCAATCTATTTTTCTTCGGGATTATTGTGCTTAATGCCTTTACGGGGATGATGACGGAGTTGCGTGCCCGTCGCATGATTGATAAGCTCAATCTCATGAACCAGGACCAGATTCGTGTGGTGCGTGATGGACAGCTTGTTTCTATCGATCCTAAGGATATTGTCTTGGATGATGTCATGCTCTTGTCTGCGGGTGAGCAGGTTCCTAGTGATGCCGTGGTTATTGATGGGATGGCTGAGCTTAACGAGGCTATGCTGACTGGTGAGAGTGATCACATTCTAAAGAAAGATGGGAAGGAGTTGCTCTCGGGTTCTTATCTTGTGAGTGGTCAGGTCTATGCTAAGGTCATTAACGTAGCTGAGGACAATTACGCCAACAAGCTCATGTTAGAGGCCAAAACTCATAAGCCAATCGTGTCCCGTATCCTTTATAACATGGACAAGATTGCTAAATTTACGGGAAAGATTGTCATACCGTTTGGACTTGCGCTCTTTTTCGAGGCTTACATGATTAAGCAGCTCTCTCTTCAAGAGTCGGTCGTTACCAGTTCGACAGCCCTTCTGGGAATGTTGCCTAAGGGGATTGCCCTTTTGACCATTACATCTCTTTTGACGGCTGTCATCAAGCTTGGGATGAAACACATCCTGGTGCAAGAAATGTACTCTGTTGAAACCTTGGCTCGTGTAGACGTGCTTTGTTTAGATAAGACAGGGACGATTACACAAGGAAAGATGACGGTTAAAGGTCTGGAACTATTGTCAGAGCGTTTTACGAAAGAGGAGTTGGAGCGTTTGCTTGCGGCTTATATGCAACATAGCAAGGATAAAAACGCAACAGCTCAGGCTATTCGAAATGCTTATGAGGGACTGGAACATCATTATCAGGTAGGTGACGTTATTCCATTTTCAAGTGATCGTAAATGGGGTGCAGTGAGCGTTGATGGGCTTGGAACTCTCTTTTTGGGAGCACCGGAGATGCTTCTTAAGGAAAATCCCAAAGCAGTCGATCAGGCTCAGGCACGGGGGTCTCGTGTTTTGATTTTGGCTTGGAGTCAGTCAGGTGTTGCTACGGAGACCATGATTTTGCCGAATGATGTCGAAGCTTTGACCTTACTTGAAATTGCCGATCCTATTCGTGAGGATGCTGCAGAAACTCTGGAATACCTGCGTTCAGAAGATGTGACGCTTAAAATTATTTCTGGTGACAATCCAGTGACGGTTTCTCATATTGCTCATCAAGCTGGTTTTGCCGACTATCAAAGCTATATTGACTGTTCTAAGGTCAGCGATGAGGAATTGGAGGCTTTGGCTGAGGATACTGCGATTTTTGGTCGTGTATCTCCGCATCAGAAGAAGTTGTTAATCCAAACCCTTAATGCCAATGGGCATACCACAGCTATGACTGGTGACGGTGTCAATGATATCTTGGCACTGCGTGAGGCGGATTGTTCGATTGTTATGGCAGAGGGAGATCCTGCAACACGCCAGATTGCTAACTTGGTGCTTATGGATTCTGAGTTTAAGGACATTCCTGAAATTCTATTTGAGGGACGCCGTGTGGTTAATAATATTGCCCACATTGCACCTATTTTCCTCATTAAAACTGTTTATTCCTTCCTTCTGGGTCTTATCTGTATTGGCAGTATTGTTTTTGGAAAGGCAGAGTACCTCTTGGTCTTTCCATTCATTCAGGTTCAGATGACCTTGGCAGGTCAGTTTATCGAGGGTCTTCCACCATTTGTTTTGACCTTCGAACGTAATATTCGTCCTGTTGAGAAACATTTCCTCAGACGTTCGCTCCAGTTGTCTATTCCTAATGCCTTGATGCTGGTTATCAGTGTTCTTATTTTCCATCTGTCTCAGGTCTATCTTGGCATGAGTAATACAGACATGCTGACGCTGTCTTATTATATGATGGGATCAACGGGTGTTCTTGCCGTTATTCGTGCTTGTATCCCCTTGAATAGGGGGCGCGTGGCCTTGATTATCTACTCAGTCTTTGGTTTCTTGATCAGTTCCTACTATCTTCGAGATGTGATTGAAATTTCAACACTTAATAGCTACACTTTGCCAATCTATCTGGTCGCAATGGCTATCTGTACCCCGCTTTTCTTCTGGATCAGCTATAAACAAGGTGCTTTCCAAAAAGCATAAAGCAAAACTCGGGCTTGGTAACAGGCTTGAGTTTTTTGATAGCGGAACAGTAGGAAAATCCTTGATGGACGCTAGGTATGGTACAATAGAGGCATGAAAATAGTAGGTCACTTGACGCCAAAAGTCATTAAAGCTTTTGATTTGGACTACAAGCCTGGTGAAGAAATCACGCTGTCTGCGCAACGTAAGAAGCATATGGAAAAACATCGCCAGGAATTTAGTGATTTTGATGCCACCTATGAACGTATTCCAGAGATTATTGCTCATCCGGACTATATCGGTCGCCATCCTAATGGCCAGTCCTTGGAATACATCAAACGTATTGATGGTAATGTTTTGGTAGCGGTCAGATTATGTGATAAACTTAATGTCCGTACCATGTTTGTGATTAAAGATTCTAAGCTGAAAAACTATCTAAATGCTGGTAGAGCAAAGAAAATGTGATATAATATAGGTAAGGAATAACAACGAGGGCGGAAGAGGCAGCCGCCGCACCTTCGGGTCTGAAAGAGATGCAGGACTGTCACCCTGCCGTTGTTTATCAAACCAAGAAGTCCCTTTGGGGGCTTTTTTTGTAAAGTGACGTGACAAGACTATCTCACTCTATGGATTAGGTATAGACGAATCTTATAGGAGAAGGATTGTCAAAATTAACAGAAAATTCTTGACATCTTTTTAAAAAGGAGTACAATAGTTAGTGAATCAGAAAGTAACTGGTCTTAGATTTTCAGGGAGCCTGCGGTGATTGTGAGTAGGTAATCGAGATGAGCGAACATTGGGCTGATTGGATGATAATGAGAAGGTAACACATATTCTTCTCGGTTGGCACCCCTTACCGTGCAACTCCTTGTTAGAGGAGATAGAGATGATGGTCGTTTTTTTGAGACCATTAACTGAGGTGGTACCGTGTTAAACTAGATTTAATGCCCTCACAGAGTTTTTCTCTGTGAGGTTTTTTATTTACTTTTATCTCTAAATGTCTACTTACCTTAAAGAAGTGTTATTTCATTGTTCAATGAAAGGTTGGGTATCTATGGATGCATCAAGCAATATTCGAATTGAGATTGATCATATTGACAGAGAGTTAATTCGACTCCTGGCCCAACGTCAAATACTTGTGGAAAAGGCAGGGTGGCTGAAGCCAAAAGGAGATAAGTCCGCAGTCCGGGCGAATGATCGTGTTGCTCAAGTCATAGCTAACCGTCGCAAGGAGGCACTAGAGCTTGGCTTATCGCCAGATGTGGCTGAAAGTGTTTGGAGAAGCATGATTAAAGCCTTTATTGCTTTGGAAGAGAAAGTGAATAAAGAACAATAATGGTACCAATACATCCTATAAAGGAGCCTTGCATCAGTCTTATTACTCTCGATAAACCAGTTTGAAAGGAAATATTATGAGAAAAATTTTACCAGCCGATACCTTAACACCAATCTTGGCTTATATGCGTGTTCAGGGGGAACACAAGGTTATCCTTGAATCTATTCCTCGTGAGAAGGAAAATGCACGTTTTTCGATTGTTGCCTACAATCCGGTCTTTGAAGTAACCTTTAAGGATGGTGTTCTTTATGAAAATGGTAAGGCGATTGATCAAGATCCTTTCGAATACTTGGACCGAGTAACCGTCAAAGGCATCAAGTCTGACCTCCCTTTCGCAGGTGGAGCCATCGGGTTTGCAGGTTATGACATGATTGGTCTCTATGAAAATATTGGTGAGATTCCTGAAGACACGATTGGGACACCTGATATGCATTTCTTCATTTATGAGTCTTATTTGATTTTTGACCATAAAAAAGAAAAGGTTTATGTGGTTGAGGACAATATCTACTCTGGCCGTGACAACGATGCGGTGCGTCAAGCTCTTGGTCAGGTGGTAACGAGCCTACAGACTCAGGCACCAAACGAGTTTACACCTCAGGCCTTGCAAGCTTTGCAATTTTCGAATCATATCGAAAAAGAAGTCTTCATGGACATGGTGGCTAAGGCTAAGAAACTCATTCGTGAGGGAGATATGTTCCAATGTGTGCTTAGCCAACGCTTTTCAGCGGACTTTGAGGGAGATCCTTTGGATTACTACCGTAACTTGCGCGTGACCAACCCATCAAACTACCTTTATTTCTATGATTTTGGAGATTATCAGGTGATTGGTGCTAGCCCAGAGAGCTTGGTTTCAGTAAAAAATGGAGAGGTGGTCACCAATCCGATTGCTGGGACTCGCCCTCGTGGTGCCAATGATGCTGAAGATGCTGCCTTGGCGGATGAACTCTCACATGATGTTAAAGAAACTGCGGAACACCGTATGTTGGTTGACTTGGGGCGTAATGATATTGGTAAGATTGCTAAAAATGGTACGGTCAAGGTGACCAAGTATATGGAGGTTGAGTATTTCCGCTATGTGATGCACCTTACCAGTGTGGTTAAAGGGCAACTCTTGCCTGAATTGACAGCACTAGATGCTCTTAAATCAACTCTACCAGCTGGAACCGTGTCAGGAGCGCCTAAGATTCGTGCTATGCGTCGTATCTATGAGCTTGAACAGGAAAAACGTGGTATTTATGCGGGAGCTATTGGTTATCTGTCTGCGACAGGAGATATGGACTTTGCCATTGCTATCCGTACTATGATTCTCAAAAATCAAAAAGCCTATGTTCAGGCAGGTGCAGGTGTTGTCTATGACAGTGTTCCTGAAAATGAATTTTACGAAACGATTAACAAGGCGAAAGCTATGACAAGAATAGGAGATGCCCAATGATTTTATTAGTTGATAACTATGATTCTTTTACCTATAATTTGGCACAATACCTAGGGACATTTACAGAGGTAAAGGTCTTACGTAACGATGATGAGACTCTCTATGAAGAGGCAGAAAAAGCTGACGGGCTAGTCTTTTCACCGGGTCCAGGTTGGCCAGCTGATGCGGGTAAAATGGAAGCCTTGATTAAGGATTTCGCTGGTAAAAAACCGATGATGGGAATTTGCTTGGGGCACCAGGCTATTGCGGAAACTTTTGGTGGTAAACTTGGCTTGGCTAAGAATGTCATGCATGGAAAGCAAAGTAATATTACTTTTGAAACGCCATCGCCAATTTTCAGGGATATTGACAATGATGTCCCAATCATGCGTTACCATTCCATCGTTGTTGACCAAATGCCAGAGGGCTTTGATGTGACAGCTATCACAACTGATGATCAAGAAATCATGGCCATTCAACATAAGGAGCTACCAATTTATGGTTTGCAATATCACCCAGAAAGCATCGGAAGTCCAGATGGGCTCAAGATGGTTGAAAATTTCGTGAAAATTGTTGCAGACTAGTTAGACAGTCTTTTGACTAGATTGGTCTACGCTCAAAACATCTCCTCGTGCATCAGAAAACATTGAACCGTTTTTAAAAGGAAAACAGATATGAAAGAAATATTCCTACAAATCTCAAACCGACAAGACTTGTCTCAAGACCAAGTCCAAGCAGTCTTTGACCGCATTCTCAAAAATGAAGTCTCAGAAAGCCAAATCGCTGCCTTCCTTATGGGGCTTAAAACTAAGGGAGAAACAGCAGATGAAATTACAGGTATCGTGCGTGCTCTCAAATCGCATGCGACGGTCTTGCCTGAGACCTTCACAGATGCTATGTGTAACTGTGGAACTGGTGGGGACCAGTCTTATAGCTTTAACATTTCAACAACGGTTTGCTTTGTCTTAGCAGCAGGTGGTATTCGTATGGCCAAGGCTGGTAACCGTTCGATTTCCTCTAAATCTGGTTCGGCAGATGTCCTTGAAGCCCTTGGAATCAACGTTGCGGCATCACCAGAAACCCTATCTAAAGCACTTGACGAGGTTGGTTTGGCCTTTATCTTTGCCCAAACCATGCACCCAGCTATGCGTTTTATCGGTCCAGCTCGCCAAGCTCTTGGGATTCCAACGATTATGAACTTGGTTGGGCCATTGGCTAATCCGCTTGACCTTGAGACACAACTCATGGGGCTCTATCGTGTGGAATTGCAGAAGATTGTTGCTAATGCGATCCAACAGTTGGGACGTAAACGTGCGGTTATCATCACAGGTCCTGACAATATGGACGAAGCTGCGCTCTATGGCACTAACACCTACACCCTTTTGGAAGATGGTCACATCAGCCAGCATACTTTCACTTATGAAGATTTGGGGATGGAAAAGGTTGAGTTGTCTGATATCACAGGTGGTGATGCCAAGGAAAATGCAGAGATTCTCCTTAGTGTCTTGAAAAACGAAGCCAGCCCTTATCTTGAAACAACAGTGCTTAATGCAGGTCTTGGCTTCTTTGCTAATGGTAAGGTTGCGACCATTAAAGAAGGCGTTGAGCTTGCTCGCCAATTGATTGCGGACGGATCAGCCCTAGAGAAACTTCACCAACTCCAAGAGGTACAAGTATGAGTAAAGCCTTTCTCCCAACAATCTTAGAACAAAAAGAAAAAGAAGTGTCCCAGTTGGTCATGGAAGACTTGCAGCCCTTGCGTCAGACCTATCGTCTTTATGAGTTTCTCAAGTCAAATCAAAACAAGCTGCAAATTATTTCTGAAGTGAAAAAAGCTAGTCCAAGTATGGGTGATATTAACCTAGATGTGGATATTGTGGCTCAGGCCAAGACCTATGAGGAAAATGGGGCAGCCATGATTTCTGTTTTGACGGACGAGGTTTTCTTCAAGGGTGATATTTCCTATTTGAAAGAAATTTCGTTAGAGGTGGCTATTCCAACCTTGGCTAAGGACTTCATTATTGATGAGAAACAAATTGTGCGTAGCCGTAATGCGGGAGCGACAGTCATTCTCTTGATTGTAGCGGCCTTGCCAGAAGCTCGTCTCAAGGAGCTCTATGATTTTGCGACTAGCCTTGGCTTGGAAGTCTTGGTTGAAACGCATAATCTACCAGAATTGGAAGTGGCTCATCGTATTGGTGCTGAAATCATCGGTGTTAACAACCGTAATTTGGTGACTTTTGAGACAGATATCAATACCAGTCTTGAGTTATCAACGCATTTCAAGGACAAGCCTGTTTATATTTCTGAGTCAGCTATTTTCACAGGTCAGGATGCTGCCCTTGTTGCCCCATATTTTAATGGGATTCTGGTAGGAACTGCCCTTATGACGGCTGACAATGTGGCTGAAAAGGTCAAGGAGTTGCAAATTGACAAAGGTTAAAATTTGTGGACTATCGACACCAGAAGCAGTAGCAACTGCAGTTGAAGCAGGTGCTGACTACATTGGCTTTGTGTTCGCCAAAAGCAAGCGTCAAGTGAGTCTTGAACAAGCTCACGGGCTGGCTAAAGGGGTGACAGGTCAGACAAAAATCGTCGGTGTCTTTGTTTCACCTAGTCTTGAGGAGCTGGAAGAAGCGATTAATCAGGTTCCCTTAGATATCGTTCAGATTCATGGAACTTTTGATGAAGCTCTGATTCCAAAGATATCAGTACCAGTTATTAGAGCTATTCAGATTTCGGATAGTGAGTCTCAAGTCAAGAGCCAGGCGGATTATCTTCTTTTTGATGCCCCTATTGCCGGCAGTGGTCAGACCTTTGACTGGCAACTCTTGGCTGATAAGCAGATTGAACAGGACTACTTTATCGCTGGTGGCTTGACTGTGGACAATGTGGCAGAGGCCAAGGAAACCTTCCATCCCTATGCCTTGGATGTGTCCTCAGGTGTAGAGACAGATGGTCACAAAGATTTAGACAAGATTAAAGCATTTATAGAAAGAGTGAAAGCATGACATATCAACAACCTGATACAAAAGGATTTTTCGGAAAATTCGGTGGTCAGTTCGTTCCCGAAACGCTGATGACAGCCGTTATTGAATTGGATAAGGCCTATCGTGAAGCCAAAGAAGATCCAAGTTTCCAAGCGGAATTGGATGAGCTCCTTAAAAACTATGTGGGCCGTGAAACACCTCTTTACCACGCCAAACGTTTGACTGATCATATCGGTGGAGCGCAAATTTACCTTAAACGTGAAGACCTTAACCACACAGGGGCCCACAAGATTAACAATGCCCTTGGTCAAGTCTTGCTTGCCAAACGTATGGGTAAGAAGAAAATCATCGCCGAGACAGGTGCGGGTCAACACGGTGTTGCGACAGCGACAGCCGCTGCTCTTTTCGATATGGACTGTACTATCTATATGGGTGAGGAAGATGTTAAACGTCAGGCGCTTAACGTTTTTCGTATGGAATTACTTGGTGCCAAGGTTTTCAGTGTTACAGACGGCTCGCGCGTGCTTAAGGATGCTGTAAATGCTGCTCTTCGCGCTTGGGTTGCAGGTATCGAGGATACTCACTACATCATGGGATCTGCCCTTGGTCCGGCACCATTCCCAGAAATTGTTCGTGACTTCCAATCTGTTATCGGTCGTGAAGCCAAACGTCAATACGCAGAGATTTCTGGTGGTAAATTACCTGATGCCGTCATGGCTTGTATCGGTGGTGGTTCAAATGCTATCGGTATGTTCTACCCATTTGTTAATGATAAATCAGTAGCCATGTATGGTGCTGAGGCTTCTGGTTTGGGGCTTAATACTGAAAAACACGCCGCAACCTTTGCCAAAGGTCGCCCAGGTATCCTTCATGGAGCGCTTATGGATGTCCTCCAAGATGCTCATGGTCAAATCATGGAAGCTTTCTCTATCTCAGCTGGTCTGGACTACCCAGGGGTTGGTCCTGAGCACTGTTATTTCAACGAAATTGGCCGTGCGACTTACGACTCTATCACAGATGAAGAAGCGCTAGAAGGCTTCAAACTTCTGTCACGCTTGGAAGGTATTATCCCAGCACTTGAGTCTAGCCATGCCATTGCGCTTGCACAAAAAGTGGCAGCTAAGATGTCGCCAGACCAGAGCCTTATCGTCTGCCTCTCAGGTCGTGGGGACAAGGACGTTATGCAGGTTAAAGAACGTTTCGAAGCTGAAGCAGAAGGGAAATAAACCATGACAAAAACACTAACAAAACACCTACAAGCTATCAAAGACAGTAAACGCGGTATTTTTGTACCTTATATCATGGCGGGTGACCACGCTAAAGGCCTAGACGGACTCTTTGAAACTATTGCTCTCTTGGAAAATAGTGGTGTCTCAGCTATTGAGGTCGGTATTCCATGGTCAGACCCAGTGGCTGATGGCCCCGTTATTGAACTAGCAGGACAACGTAGTTTGGCTAAAGATGTGACTTTGACAGCTATCATCAAGAAGCTTCAAGAACAAAAAACACAGGTGCCTTTGGTTATCATGACCTACATCAACCCAGTCTATCAATATGGTATTGAAGCCTTTGTTAAGGATCTAGCAGAGACATCTGTCAAGGGGCTCATTATTCCTGATTTGCCAGACGAACACGCTGACTTTATCACTCCTTATTTGAAAGACAGTGATATTGCTCTCGTGCCTTTGGTCAGCTTGACTACAGGACTTGACCGTCAGAAACAGTTGATTGATGGTGCAGAAGGCTTTATCTACGCCGTTGCCATCAATGGTGTTACAGGTAAGACTGGTAATTACCGTGATGACCTTGACAAACACTTGGCTAACTTGACTGCCCATGCAGACATTCCAGTTCTCACAGGTTTTGGTGTGTCAACAGAGGACGACATCAAACGCTTTAACGCTGTATCAGACGGTGTTATCGTAGGATCAAAAATCGTCCGTGACCTCCACGACGGTAAGGAAGAAGAAGTCGCTGAATTTGTTACATTCGGTTCACATTTTGAAAAATAAAAGATGATACTCTCCAGAAATGGGGAGTGTTTTTATCAAAATCATTCTTGGGGATATTTTGATTTTCTTGTTTTCCAGTATTATACTATGGGTGAATAGTGGCGAATTAAATTTATCTCTGGTTTTTATTTTCATCTCACTTATAGAAAGAAGGTAGACAAATGAAAGTATCATTGAGGGTAATACTAGGTGTCTGTTTCTTAATAGGAGCATTACTATTTTTCTATCGTGGAGAGAATCAGTATGCACTGATTTTCCTTCTGGTTGGTGCCTTGTACCTCTACAAGGGATTAAGCTGAGGGTTAAATCTCGTAGTCAACTTTCGTATATCTAGTATCGAATGAATAAGCCTTTTTAGTGACATCTATGTCACTATTTTTTCTTTTTGGAAGCTATAGAATGATTTTATAACTAAAAAGAAAGGGAGAGAAGGCATCACAGAACATGATTGATCATATTTTGTCATTCTTTGTATCACACAAGAAAGCTCTAGCAATAATCTTTATGATTATTTGTTTGGCTTTTATTGACCCTGGCATGTTTAAATTTTTGTATGTTGAAGGCAGGGATTTTGGCCGTAGCCTTTTTAACTCAATCTTATCTTAGTAAAGTGAGGCACCTCTAAGGAGGTGTTTGTTTTTTTAAATAAATCTACAAATGTAGACAAAACTCTTGACATATCCCTGTGGCAGCGTTAAAATAAATCTACAAACGTAAACAAAAAATGACATTCAGAAAGGAGCTATCATGCTGACAATTTCATCTGCGGAATGGGAGGTTATGCGAGTGCTCTGGGCCAAGGGGCAGGCGACTTCTTCAGAGATTATAGAGATTCTAGCTAAGAAGCTAGACTGGTCGGCTTCGACAGTAAAGACCTTGATTGGACGTTTGGCGGACAAGGGGTACCTAACTAGTCAGCGTCAAGGACGAGGGTTTATCTATCAAGCTAGCTTGGGGGAAGATGAGGCGAATTTTCAGGCTTTAGAAGCTGTTTTTGACAAGATTTGTTTGACCAAACATAGCGATTTGTTGGGTAAACTCATGGCAAAGACGCCGATGACCCAAGCCGATGTGGATAAGTTACAGGCCTTGCTTGCAGCAAAAGAACCTGTGAATCAAGTGGTTTGTGACTGTGTGCCTGGCCAATGTGCTTGTGGACATCATATGAAGGAGATATAGGAAATGGCAAAAGAAACCTTTGTGGTTAATGGGATGACCTGTGCATCCTGTGTAGCCAATGTAGAAAATGCTGTTAATAAGTTGGATGGTGTGGACAAGGCTGTGGTTAATCTGACCACGGAAAAAATGTCTGTGGATTATGCTGGGGATAAAGTTAGTCCAGAAGCTATTGAAAAGGCCGTGGCTGATGCCGGTTATGAAGCCCAAGTTTACAATCCAGACACAGCCAAAAGCCAGGAAGAACGTGAAGAAGACAAGATTCACAAGGTACGTGAGCGCCTCATTTGGTCATCTGTCTTCACCATTCCTCTCTTTTATCTAGCTATGGGCCCAATGGTTGGTCTACCTGTGCCAAACTTCTTGTCTCCTCACCATGCAGCCTTGACTTATACCTTGGTGCTGCTAGTTTTGACAGTTCCAGTCATGTGGTTGGGTCGTTCCTTCTATAGTAATGGTTTTCGTACTTTGGCCAAGGGTCATCCTAACATGGATGCCTTGGTAGCCTTGGCAACATCGGCAGCCTTTCTTTATAGTCTCTATGGTACTTACCATATTTCATTGGGGCATGCCCATCACGCCCACCAACTTTATTATGAGTCGGTAGCTGTTATCTTGACTCTGATTACTCTAGGTAAGTACTTTGAAACCCTCTCTAAAGGTCGAACTTCAGAGGCTATCAAGAAACTTATGCACTTGTCAGCCAAGGAGGCAACCGTCCTTCGGGATGGTAAGGAAGTCAAGCTTCCTGTGGATAAGGTTGTTCTTGGTGACCATATTGTGGTCAAACCTGGGGAAAAGATAGCCGTGGATGGTCAGGTGATTTCTGGTAGCTCCGCGATTGATGAGAGTATGCTTACAGGGGAGTCACTCCCTATTGAAAAATCCGCTGGTAAGCCAGTGTTTGCTGGTTCTATTAATGGTCAAGGTAGCTTGATTTATGAGGCTGAAAAGATTGGTAAGGACACCTTGCTTTCCCAAATCATTAAATTGGTTGAGGATGCCCAACAAACCAAGGCACCGATTGCCAAGATTGCCGATCAAGTGTCAGCGGTCTTTGTTCCTGTTGTCATGGCTATCGCACTTGTTTCAGGTCTCTTTTGGTACTTTGTCATGGGACAAACCTTTACCTTCGCTATGACAGTAGCAGTTAGTGTCTTGGTTATTGCTTGTCCATGTGCTTTGGGTCTTGCGACACCGACAGCTATCATGGTTGGTACAGGCCTTGGTGCCGAACACGGTATTCTCTACAAGCGTGGGGATGTGCTTGAGCTAGCTCACAAGGCTGATGTCCTCGTTTTTGACAAGACAGGAACCATTACTCAGGGTAAACCTCAGCTAGTTTCTAGCTATACTTATGGTAATAGCGGAGAAGCCTTACAGCTTTTGGCATCCTTGGAAGCTAAGTCTGAACACCCTTTAGGTCAAGCTATCCTTGTGGCAGCAGAAAATGCTAACTTGGACTTGTTAGAGATGGACAATTTTTCAAGTTTGACTGGGCGAGGACTTACTGCCAGCTATGCAGGCAAGACTTATTTAGCTGGAAATCAAACCCTTGTGACAGAGGAAAAAGTCGACTTGACTTCAGCACAAGCTGATTTCCAACACTTGACGGCTGATGGTCAAACTCCTATTTTCCTGGCTGAAGATGGTAAGTTAATCGGACTCTTCGGTGTAGCTGATCAGGTTAAAGAAGACAGTGCAGATATGGTGGCAGCTCTTCATCAAATGGGCAAGGAAGTCATCATGTTGACTGGGGATAATGATCAAACAGCTCAAGCTATCGCTCAAAAGGTTGGCATCAAACGCGTTATCAGTCAAGTGCTTCCGCAAGAGAAATCTATGGTGATTAGCGACCTTCAGGCAGAAGGAAAATCAGTCATCATGGTTGGTGATGGTATCAATGATGCCCCAGCCCTTGCGACTGCTGATATCGGTATTGCCATGGGATCAGGGACAGATATTGCCATGGAAAGTGCCGACATGGTCCTTATGAAACCCAACCTCATGGATGTGGTTAAGGCCTTGAAAATTAGTCAGGCGACGATCACAACGATTAAAGAGAACCTCTTTTGGGCCTTTATCTACAATATCTTGTCTATCCCAGTAGCTATGGGTGTCCTCCACCTCTTTGGAGGTCCCCTTCTTGACCCAATGATAGCAGGACTTGCCATGAGCTTTAGTTCTGTCTCAGTCGTCCTTAATGCTCTGCGCCTCAAACGTCGCAAAGTCTAAGTGTCGATTGCTCACAACTCTCGCTATTAAAGGTGTGTACTAAAAAAATAATTAAAGAAAAGGAAGAAAGAAAAATGACAAAAACATATAACATCACAGGAATGAAATGCCAAGGCTGTGTCAACACCGTTACTGAAAAACTCTCTGCTGTCAAAGGCGTAGACAAGGTTCAAGTTGACCTTGAAAACAAACAAGTCACTATCGAAGGGAAACCATGGAAGTGGTCACTCAAACGTGCCCTCAAAGGTACTAAGTTTGAGCTTGGTGACGAAATTTAAGACAGGAATGAAACAGCTATTAGGCTGTTTTTTTTGCCTATAATCTTTTTGAAAATCCCTTCCTTTTGTGATATGATTAAGGTAATTATGTTCTCAAAACTGAGACTAGAAAATCAAGAAAAGAAAACGGTATACCTATGTCTAAACAAACCCTTATCCTTCTCTACGGTGGACGTTCAGCAGAACGTGAAGTGTCTGTGCTCTCAGCTGAGAGTGTTATGCGTGCGGTGGATTACAGCGCATTTGAGGTTAAAACCTACTTTATCACTCAGTCTGGTGATTTTATCAAAACACAAGAATTTACAGAAAAACCAGGTGATGACGAGAAGCTCATGACTAATGACACAATTGTGGCTAGTCAGGCTATCAAACCAAGCGATATTTATGAGGAAGGCGCTGTGGTATTCCCTGTGCTCCATGGACCTATGGGTGAGGATGGATCTATCCAAGGTTTCCTCGAAACCCTCAAGTTGCCATACGTGGGTACTAATGTCTTGTCATCAAGTGTGGCTATGGACAAGATTATGACCAAGCATATTCTTGAAGTTGCAGGTGTCCCTCAGGTTGCCTACACAGTCTACATCGAGGGTGAAGATTTGGAAGCAGCAGTAGCAGAGACGCTTGAAAAATTGACCTTCCCAGTTTTCGTAAAACCTGCTAACATGGGGTCATCTGTTGGGATTTCGAAAGCTGAAAACGAAGCAGAACTTCGTGCAGCGATTGATCTGGCTCTCAAATATGATAGCCGTATCTTGATTGAGCAAGGTGTGGTTGCCCGAGAAATCGAGGTTGGTATCCTTGGAAATACAACTGTCAAAACGACAGATCCAGGTGAAGTGGTCAAAGACGTGGCTTTCTATGATTACCAAGCTAAATACATTGACAATAAGATTACCATGGATATTCCAGCTCACGTGCCTGCAGAAGTCATGACGCAAATGCGTGCCTATGCGGCCAAGGCCTTCCGTGCTCTTGGTGGTTGTGGTCTTGCTCGCTGTGATTTCTTCCTGACAGAGGATGGAGCTATCTACCTTAACGAGCTCAATACCATGCCAGGTTTCACTCAATGGTCAATGTACCCACTACTTTGGGAAAATATGGGACTTTCATACTCAGACCTTATCAAGGAATTGGTAGCCTTGGGACAAGAGATGTTCGAAAAACGTGAAAGCCATTTGATTTAAGCACTATGATTTAGAAGACAGACATCTTAGTCTTGGAGAAATCCCTGAGACTGAGGTGTTTTTTTTCTTTACAGAAATCTAGATTTTATTTATATCTTTTCTTTATCACGCTGATAAAAAATACATATTATCCAAATAATCTAACAGGTGGTAGAATAAATCTAACGTTTCAAATGAAATAGAGCAATTCATTCGTGTTTTGTGAAGCTGTGCTTTTCAAATGCGAGAGAAGGGTCAAAGGGCTAGAAGTAGATGTCAGTGAGTGCTTACGGAATTTTACACGCCTTTTGTATCTTGTAGAATTGAACACAGGCTAAATTCCTAGGACAAAAGATAAACTTCCTAGCGTGCCCGCACACGCCGTCAGTTTCCTATTTGCTTACGGAATTTTCTACGCCCTTTGTATCTTAAATGAGGAGGTAAGTTTTGGACTGGTCCATTGTTCAACAGTATTTGCCCTTTTATCAGAAGGCATTCTTTTTAACTTTACATATTGCCGTTCTGGGGATTCTTGGTTCCTTCCTTTTGGGCTTGGTAGTGAGTGTTATTCGTCATTATCGAGTGCCGGTTTTGAGTCAGCTTTCGACGGCTTATATTGAGCTGTCTCGTAATACGCCACTTTTGATTCAGCTCTTCTTTCTCTACTTTGGTTTGCCTCGTATAGGTTTGGTTCTATCCTCAGAGGCTTGTGCTGTGGTAGGTTTGATTTTCTTGGGTGGTTCTTATATGGCGGAGTCCTTCCGAAGTGGTCTAGAGGCTGTTAGTCAGACCCAGCATGAAGTGGGCCTGTCTATTGGCTTGACGCCGTTTCAAGTCTTTCGCTATGTGGTCCTTCCTCAGGCAGTGGCTGTGGCGCTTCCGTCATTTAGCGCCAACGTCATTTTTCTTATTAAGGAAACGTCAGTATTCTCAGCGGTAGCCTTGGCGGATTTGATGTATGTAGCCAAAGATTTGATTGGTCTTTACTACGAAACCGATGTGGCTCTAGGAATGTTGGTGGTGGCTTATCTCTTGATGTTGCTGCCGATTTCTCTAGTCTTTAGTTGGATTGAAAGGAGGTTACGCTATGCAGGATTCGGGCTTTCAGGTTCTTCTTCAGGGGAATAATTTCCTACGTATCTTACAAGGTTTAGGCGTAACTATTGGAATTTCCATCGTTTCGGTGCTTCTGTCCCTTTTACTAGGAACCCTTTTTGGAATTGTCATGACTTCGAAGTCTAAGATTGTACGTTTTTTGTCACGTATTTATCTGGAATTTATTCGCATCATGCCTCAATTAGTCTTGCTCTTTATTGTCTATTTTGGTCTGGCTAGGAACTTTAACATCAATATCTCAGGTGAGTTATCGGCTATCATCGTCTTTACCCTTTGGGGAACGGCTGAGATGGGTGATTTGGTGCGTGGGTCAATCACGTCACTACCTAGACATCAGTTTGAGAGTGGAAGGGCCCTTGGTCTAACCAATGGCCAACTCTATACCTATGTGATTATTCCGCAAGTCTTGCGTCGCTTGTTGCCTCAGGCTATTAACTTAGTGACACGGATGATTAAAACTACGTCCTTGGTGGTTTTGATTGGCGTAGTTGAGGTGACTAAGGTTGGTCAGCAGATTATCGACAGTAACCGCCTGACTATTCCAACAGCTTCTTTCTGGATTTATGGCACGATTTTGATTCTTTATTTTGCCATTTGTTACCCAGTATCTAAGCTGTCTACTTATCTTGAAAATCGTTGGAGGAATTAAGATGACAGAAAGCATTTTACAAATCAAGGATTTGAAAAAGTCCTTTGGGGACAATGAGATTCTCAAAGGCATCTCCTTGGATGTTAAACAAGGTGAAGTCGTTGTTATCCTGGGTTCCTCAGGTTGTGGGAAATCGACCTTGCTACGTTGTATCAATGGCTTGGAGACTATTCAAGGAGGGGATATTCTCCTGGATGGCAAGTCTATCACTGGTAGCAAGAAGGATTTCCACCTGATTCGTCAGAAAATCGGAATGGTCTTTCAAAGTTACGACCTCTTTCCACATTTGGACATTCTGCAAAATCTGATTTTGGGGCCGGTCAAAGCTCAAGGGCGTAACAAGGAAGAAGTCATTGCGGAGGCTGAGAAACTTTTGGACCGTGTGGGACTTTTGGACAAGAAGCATAGCTTTGCGCGACAACTGTCAGGTGGTCAAAAGCAACGTGTAGCCATTGTCCGTTCCCTTCTCATGCATCCTGAAGTTATCCTCTTTGACGAGGTGACGGCTTCGCTTGACCCTGAGATGGTTCGTGAGGTCCTGGAACTAATCAATGACCTCGCTCAAGAAGGACGCACCATGTTGATTGTAACCCATGAGCTTCAGTTTGCGCGTGCCATCGCTGACCGTATTATCTTTATGGATAAGGGTGTCATCGCTGAAGAAGGGACTGCTGAAGAATTCTTCAATCATCCAAAGACACAGCGAGCTCAAGAGTTCCTCAATGTCTTTGACTTCAGCCAGTTTGGTGCCTATTTGTAACTCATTGTTTTTAGTAAAAAATATAATATTTTAGGAGATATTTATGAAATTAACAAAGAAAATTTTTGCCCTATTAGCCCTCGTCTTTGCCTTGGTGGCAGTGACTGCTTGCTCAAGTAACAGTAGCTCTGGTAAATCAACAGCCAAAGCACGTACTATTGAAGAAATTAAGAAGAGTGGTGAACTCCGTATCGCCGTTTTTGCGGACAAGAAACCTTTCGGTTATGTAGATAACAAGGGTGCTTACCAAGGTTACGATATTGAACTTGGTAACCGTTTGGCCAAAGACTTGGGTGTTAAACCTAAATACGTCTCAGTAGATGCGGCCAACCGTGCAGAATTCTTGATTTCAAACAAGGTAGATATTACGCTTGCCAACTTTACAGTGACTGATGAACGTAAGAAACAAGTGGACTTCGCCCTTCCTTACATGAAAGTCTCAATCGGTGTAGTGTCACCTAAAGACAAGGTCATTAAGGACGTTAAAGAACTTGAAGGTAAGACTTTGATTGTTACTAAAGGGACAACTGCTGAAACTTACTTTGAAAAGAACTACCCAAATATCAAATTGCAAAAGTATGACCAATATAGCGACGCTTACCAAGCCCTCCTTGATGGTCGTGGCGATGCCTTCTCAACAGATAATACAGAAGTTCTTGCTTGGGCTCTAGAAAATAAAGGTTACGAAGTTGGAATCACATCGCTTGGTGACCCAGATACTATTGCCCCAGCCGTTCAAAAAGGTAACAAAGAACTCCTTGACTTTATCAATAAAGACATTAAGAAACTTGGCGAAGAGAATTTCTTCCACAAAGATTATGAAAAAACACTTCACCCAACCTACGGCGATGCAGCAAATGCTGATGATCTCGTCGTTGAAGGTGGCCAAGTGAAATAAGACTGGTACTCTCTTAAAGAGGTAAGTCTTGCTTAATAAGAATAAACAACCACTCCGTGGCTATCTAGTCTGGCTAGAAGCAGGAGTGGTTTTTCTTGTTTTAGGGTGATTTTTTTCTCACCTTTTCGCTTTTTATGTTTCTCCAACCAATGACAATAATTGACAAGAAAGCGGTTCCCACCATTCCCCAAAAAAGAAAAGAGTCAATATAATCAAAAAAAGTTTTGCGTTCACCATAGACCGAGGTAGAGCCATCTTTCCAAGTAATGGTTTTGTCCCTATCATCAATCCTTTTGTAGGACTCATCATTATAAGTCAAATAATGATCCTTCCGTACATACATATTCAAATAGTTATAGCCGTTCTTTGTGGGAAGGTCTGAAAACAGACTTTCCTTGGCGTAAACTTCAATGTAGATGGTTCCATCTTTAAGACCTTTAATTTTCTGAGTTCGAGCATTTTTGATAAGGAGTTTTCCATCTTGTACAATCTCCCAATCGTACTTACGACTTCTTCCTCCTTCGTTATAGGAAATAGCAAGCTTGTGGTTTTCAGACTGCCATAGCCCATAGATACTATTTTCACTGATACCATCATAAAAAAATCTAATATAGATGTTGACTATAGGTACCATGATTAGAAAACAAATACTCAAAATCTTGACTAAACGATCTTTGAATTTCCCTCGACGTGCTCGCCATCCAGTTTTGTACTTTTGTGTTCTTCGATATTCATTTTGTGAATGGTCACTTATATTAATTTTCTGTCGGTCAGCGTATTTTCTCTTTAGTTGATGCCTCATTTTGCCTATTTTTCCTTTTCAGATTTCTTTTTATTCTCCAATCGACAAAAATGACATACAAAATCATAGAACCAATAATTCCAAATACGATATAAGGTTTCAGACGATCAAACAAGGTTATTCGTTGACCATAAAGGGATTTTGAACCATCATTCCAGGTAATGATCTTGTTTTCATCATCAATCCGTTTGTAGGATTCGCCATCATAGGTCAAGTAATTGTCTTTACGGACATACATATTCAAATAGTTGTAGCCGTTCTTTGTGGGAAGGTCTGAAAACAGGCGTTCCTCAGCGTAAACTTCAATGTAGAGAGTCCCATCCTCTAAGCGTTTAATATCATCAACTCGTGCATTTTTGATGAGGACATTTCCATCCTGAACAATCTCCCAATTGCGCTTACCTGACTTGTAACCTCCTTCGTAGGATATGGCGAGCTGATGATTTTCAGATTGCCATAGACCGTAGATACCATCTTTAGAAACCCCATCATCAAAGAAAATCATATAGACGATGAAAATAGGTATCATGAGTAGGAAACATATCCCAAAAATGTTTGCTAAACGGTCTTTGAATTTTCCCCAACGTGCTCGCCATCCCGTTTTGCGTTTTCGTTCTTTTCGATATGCTTTTTGTGACTGATACTTTCGATTGAGTTTCTTTCGGTCAGCGTATTTTCTGTTTGTTTGGTGTCTCATTGAGTTTTTCTCTCCTCTTTTGCCGAGCCTCTATAATGATAAGAACTGAGCAAATCCCCATAAGTATCAAATAGAAGGCTTCAAAAACCTCATCTATAGTGGTTTTCCGTTCACCATAAGGGCTGGTAGAACCATCTTTCCAAGTGATAGTCTTGTTTCCAGAATTGATACGCTTGTAGGACTCGCCATCATAGGTAAGATAATTATTTTTGCGAAGATAGAAATCCATATAGCTGAAGCCGTCCTTGGTGGGGAGGTCTGTTAGGTAGCCTTCCACAGTGTAGAGCTCCATGTGAAGAGTCCCGTCATTAAGCCGCTTGACCGGGCGAGTTCTAGCAGCATAGATAATATACTTACCATCCTGTACGACTTGCCAGTCGATATTTCCTCGTTTCCGAATATGCTTATAGGAAATCGCTAACTTATGATGATCAGACTGCCAGAGACCATAAATGTTATCTTTGTTGACTGTATAATGATCGTAATAATAAAATCCACCATAAAGCAGTGCAAGCAGCACTAAGATAATCAATTCAGATGTTGGCTCTAGTGGGATTATCTTTCTCCAATCAAACCGCCATCCTTTAGGTTCCTCAATACTTTGGCAGTCGCTATTTATATTTTCCTCTCCTTTAGAGAGAGTGATTAATTTTTTCTTTGTCATGCCTAATCCTCTCATCAACCATTGTAACAAATTCATCTCCCAAGCAAAAGCTAGCCTGATTTGTGATATAATTGGGAGTGATTGCGGGCAAGAAAATCTTACTTCTTGCCAGACTTGTAAAAAACAAAACAGAGGATTTTAAGATGAAACTGACACTCGATGAAATTGCCAAGGTTGTTGGCGCTAAAAATGATGTCACAGCCTATGAAGATGTTACCATTAACCAGATTGAGTTTGATAGCCGTAAGATTACAGCGGGCGACCTCTTTTTACCGCTCAAAGGTGCGCGTGATGGGCATGATTTTATCCAAACAGCCTTTGACAACGGTGCTCTAGCGACATTCACAGAAAAAGAATTGCCAGCTGATCAAGCTCACATCCTAGTCGATGATGCTCTTGAAGCCTTCCAAAAACTGGCTTCCTACTATCTTGAAAAGACTGGTGTTGACGTTATTGCTGTGACTGGTTCTAACGGTAAGACAACGACCAAGGACATGATTCATGATATCTTGGCCACAACCTATCGTACTTACAAGACCCAAGGTAATTACAACAATGAGATTGGTCTTCCTTATACAGCCCTCCACATGCCTGATGATACGGAGAAAATCGTCCTTGAGATGGGGCAAGACCACATGGGAGACATTCACCTCTTGTCAACCTTGGCGAAGCCAAAAACAGCTGTTGTTACCTTAATCGGAGAGGCTCATTTGGAATTCTTTGGTAGCCGTGACAAGATTGCTCAAGGTAAAATGCAAATGCAAGACGGTATGCCTGATGGTAGCCTCTTGCTTGTACCTAGTGATCCTATCGTCGATCCATTCTTGCCAAGCAATCTTGAAGTGGTACGCTTTGGAGAAGGTGCAGAGCTTACAGTCTCTGAGTTAACAGAGTTCAAAGACCACCTCACCTTCTCAACAAACTTCCTAGACGGACAAGTTACCTTGCCAGTCACTGGAAAATACAATGCCACAAATGCCATGGTTGCTGCCTATGTCGCCAAACACTTGGGTGTAACTGAGGAAAATATCCTCACAGCTCTTGCTAACTTGCAGCTTACAAAGAACCGTACTGAATGGAAAAAAGCAGCCAATGGTGCGGATATCCTTTCAGATGTCTACAATGCTAATCCAACAGCCATGAAGCTCATTTTGGAAACTTTCTCAGCTATTCCTAAGAATGAAGGAGGCAAGAAAATCGCTGTCCTAGCTGATATGAAAGAACTCGGTGAACAGTCTGTGCAACTTCACACACAGATGATACTAAGTCTGACACCAGATGCTATTGATACGGTGATTTTCTACGGTGAAGATATTGCAGAATTGTCGCAACTTGCCAGTCAAATGTTCCCGCTTGGCCATGTCTATTATTTTAAGAAGACAGCTGATGAAGACCAATTTGACGCTATGGTCAAACAAATCAAAGAAAGCCTAGGTGAGCACGATCAAATCTTGCTCAAGGGCTCTAACTCTATGAATCTAGCTAAGGTTGTGGAAGAATTACAAGCTAAGAATTAAGTTCTCTAACCTGCTCTCTAAAGCAGGTTTTTGCTTTACCATGAAATTTGATATAATAGCAGGCATAGTAATTTCAGCAGGAGAAGAGAATGAAGGATTTTTTGACAACCACCCAAACTCATCCACCCCAGATACCTTTGCCCTATTATTTGCTTATGCTTTTGGCGATGCTACTTCTGAGTTACTTGAGTTGGTGTTGGTATAAGAATAAGATATGGCGTTGGACCTTTCTCACTATCCAAGCCATTCAACTCTTTGCCCTCTATACTTGGTACCTCTGGCAGGGCTTTCCACTTTACATTAGTCTGCCCCTTTACCATTGCCGCATTGCCATGTTTGCTGTTCTCCTCCTTAAAAATAGTAGAATAAAGAGCTATTTCGCTATTATGGGAGTCATCGGGACCTACTGTGCATTGATTTATCCAGTATTTGATCCCTATGAGTTTCCACATATCACGGGCTTTTCTTTCCTAATTGGCCACTATGCCCTACTGGTCAATAGCCTCAATGTCATTTTTAATAGTTATAAAACTCATCCCATCAGCAAGCGGCTGATTGTGGTGACTACCTTATTACTAAATCTAGCTTTGGTAATAGTTAATCAGACCATCGGTGGAAACTATGGCATGCTTAAACACACACCATTTATTATGGGAACTCCCTTAGTTGTCAAATACCTTGCTGTTTCAGGAGCTCTGATTATTCTCATGATAATCATGAAAAAAGGTCTGGAGCATTTTGAAGAGTAATACTAAATAAATGAAGAAACACGCTATCAGAAAGTTGATAGCGTGCTTTGTCATTTTATTTGTTTTATTCTAACACAAAACGCTTTCAGAATTGCTTTCACACTGTAATTTGGATATAATAAAAGTGCTGTGCCTGCGAGAATTATCGCAGGCCTTGACAACAAATGTAGCTTTCAAAAGACAGAAATTTTCTGAAAGAAGTGCTACAACGATCTTGCTTTTCGTTCTGGTAAAAACCCTAATGCTATTAGTAGCTCTGGGACATGGGATTTTTGAGATTTACAAAGAAGCTACTGACGTCCAATACCACTAAGGAAAAGTATCAAAAAGATTATTTTTAAAGAAGAAAGAAAACTATGAGTATTCAAGACGAAATCAAAAAACGCCGTACTTTTGCCATCATCTCTCACCCCGATGCTGGTAAAACAACAATCACTGAACAATTACTTTACTTTGGGGGTGAAATCCGTGAAGCTGGTACCGTAAAAGGTAAGAAAACCGGAAATTTTGCCAAATCAGACTGGATGGATATTGAGAAACAACGTGGTATCTCAGTAACCTCATCTGTGATGCAGTTTGACTATGCGGGTAAACGTGTCAATATCCTTGATACCCCGGGGCACGAGGACTTCTCAGAAGATACCTACCGTACCCTTATGGCGGTTGATGCTGCCGTCATGGTTGTTGACTCAGCCAAAGGTATCGAGGCCCAAACCAAAAAACTTTTCGAAGTTGTCAAACACCGTGGTATTCCTGTCTTCACCTTCATGAACAAATTGGACCGTGATGGACGTGAGCCACTTGACCTCTTGGAAGAGTTGGAAGAAGTGCTTGGTATTGCCAGCTACCCAATGAACTGGCCTATCGGTATGGGTAAAGCCTTCGAAGGACTTTACGACCTCTATAACGAACGCTTGGAGCTTTACAAAGGTGACGAGCGCTTTGCCAAGATTGAAGATGGTGATACTCTTTTTGCCAACAACCCATTCTATGAGCAAGCTAAAGAAGATATCGAACTCTTGACAGAAGCGGGTAATGAATTCTCTGAGGAAGCTATTTTAGCTGGTGAATTGACACCGGTCTTCTTCGGTTCTGCCCTTACTAACTTTGGGGTTCAAACCTTCCTCGATACCTTCCTCAAATTTGCACCAGAACCACATGGTCACAAGACAGTGGATGGTGACGAGATTGATCCTCTCAACAAGGATTTCTCTGGTTTTGTTTTCAAAATCCAAGCCAATATGGACCCACGTCACCGTGACCGTATTGCCTTTGTTCGTATCGTATCTGGTGAATTCGAGCGTGGTATGAGTGTTAATCTAACCCGTACAGGTAAAGGAGCTAAGCTCTCTAACGTCACTCAGTTTATGGCCGAGTCCCGTGAAAATGTCGAAAATGCTGTGGCTGGAGATATTATCGGGGTTTACGATACAGGAACTTACCAGGTTGGTGATACCCTTACTGTAGGTAAAAACAAATTTGAATTTGAGCCACTACCAACCTTTACGCCAGAGTTGTTCATGAAAGTTTCTGCTAAAAACGTCATGAAACAGAAGTCCTTCCACAAGGGAATTGAACAATTGGTGCAAGAAGGAGCCATCCAGCTCTATACCAATTACCAAACAGGTGAATACATGCTTGGTGCCGTTGGTCAACTTCAGTTTGAAGTCTTCAAACACCGTATGGAAAATGAATACAATGCCGAAGTCGTTATGACACCAATGGGTAAAAAGACTGTGCGTTGGATTCAACCTGAGGACCTCGATGAACGCATGTCATCAAGCCGAAATATCTTGGCCAAAGATCGCTTTGACCAACCAGTCTTCCTCTTTGAAAATGACTTCGCCCTCCGCTGGTTTGCGGATAAATATCCAGATGTGACATTGGAAGAGAAGATGTAATGTACTAAGATTGCTTGGCTATTTCATAGCCTAAGCAATCTACGCCACGTCCTATGAGACAGTGGCTAAGTCCCTTACTAACTCGAAAACGGAAAAAACATCGTTTCCGTTTTCTCATGTCGTAACACGATGATTATTTAGTTTTTTGCAAATCGTTCATCTTTTGACGCTAGCCACTATCTTGTGTCTAGCTAGCCGTCTCACTAACTACGTTAGACGAATAATATCGATTCGTCTGACTTCGTGTTGTAACATCTTAATAATGATATCTACGTCACGTCTCTAAAACAACACAAAATATAGGACTATCTAATCAGATAGTCCTATATTTTTTATAAACCTAATAGTTATCAAATATACCTATGATTAATTATTTTAGATAATTACGATTATGATAAATCAAGCCAGCTTCCAAAAGTATGCAAATTGTTGATAGCCAGAAACTTGTTGTAATTCCAAATTTTTCAGTAATAGAACTCATCAGAAAGACGAAAACTGAAAAAGCAAGGGTTGAAATGACTTCAAATACAGAATAAACATGTACTAACTGATTTTCATCCACAGTTTCCTGAAGAAAGACACTTTCAGGGACTTCTTTTAACTGAGAAAAGAAGCCGATTAAACTTGAGAAAATTAAAAATGTTTGTGTGTTTGAGAAAAAGAGGATACTGGCTGTGATGGTCGCCATTGCTAAGAGTGGAAAGAGAATACTTTTCCACTTATGAGCTAAAAACTTTTCGGATAGTTTGTAGACAATTATTCCACCTAAAATGATACCAAGGGAATAGGCTGTATTTGAGTAGCCCCAGTAACTTTCAGTTTGTTTTAACACCTCGGTTACAAAAACAAGGATTACAGATGACACCCAGATTGTATTGGAGAAGTCCTCTAATAAATTTGCTTGGACAAATAACTTTAATTTAGGATTTTTTGCAACTAACTTCCATCCTTTTACTAGAGTATCCAGATTAGTCTCCGACTCTAACTGCTCTATTTTAGCCTGAGGGAGAAAGAGCATCACAGAAGTAGAAAGAAGATAAAGAAATAGGACTATCAACATTGTAGAAAATAGGCCAACCGAAGCGTAAAGGAGTCCTCCCAGTCCCCAACCAATCAATTGCACTCCCTCACCACTCATTGATAAGGCAGCATTTGCCTTTCCCAAATTTGTGGCATATCTAGGAATCATGGCATAAGATACGGGCGACGCAAAGCCATCTAAGATAGAAATAGCGACAACAAAGATATACATTCCTAAGGCTGGAACAAATTGAGCCTTAAAGAGCATCACAAGGAGTATTGCTAATAGAAAAGTCTTTCCACATTGAGTGAATGAAAGCACTCTATTTAGGGCTAGTTTTTTAGTCACCAATGGCACTAGAAGGCTTGCCACGAAAGCTGACAATCCGATTAGAATGGGAACCATTGAGGTTGCAATAACGGATTTTGTAATGATGTAGATATTTGCAATGAGAGATACCCTGAGGAAAATGTCAGCTAAATTAGCAAATAATTGAGAGAGAAGTAATTTCAGAAAGGATTTAGACATATCGTTTCTCCATATCGGTTACCAAATCTGGAAATGAAATTGGATTCACATATTTTTTAAACAAAATAATTTTACAAGAATAATAATCTTATTTAATAAATTCCCATATATGCTTTCTAACTATTTTCCTCTATCAATTTTTTCAAATGTGCTTCATAAGTCTTTGCAATATGCTCGCTCCTTGCCAATTTCATGGCCCCAATATATTTTTTCATTTCGATAATGGACTGATTATTTCCTTCTTTTTTATATTGATAATAATTTTGTGCATATTGAAAAACCAATCGTTCATAAATTTCAGTCTCGATAAAAAAGCATTGGTTTAATTGTTTTTCAAAATACAGTGCATCAATGAGTTCTCCTCTCTCTATGCATGTAATATAAACATTTAATAACATGGTTGATATCATGCGTCGATTATTAGGAATCTCTTTGTAAAAATCAGATCTTCTAGACATCTCTTTTGCCAAAACCATAAGTGTCTCATGCTTCAACACATCTAAGGTATTTGCAAAAATCAATAATTCATAATAACCCCAGTACTCAACACTAAATAGATAATCCGTTAAATCCTTTAGGTCGTCTTCTGTATAGTAATTTTCTCCAGATAAATCTTGCAAGCGAATTTTTAATAAAATAGTATTAATGTGATGAAACTTCTCTCGTTTAGGTTCTGATTCTAATTGAGAATTAAGTAACTTCTTTAATCCATCGATATCATGAGTTGATACAAAAAGTCGAATTTTTGACAATAGCTCATTCAGATCATCACGATGAAAATCATGGACAGCATACATGAATTCGTCAATAGGCATATTAATCTCGTCTAATATTAACATAAACTTTGTAATGGTTAAGTCTGTCTGTCCTTTTTCAAAACGAGACAGTTGAGATGTCGAGATACCAGCTTTTGCGACATCTTTTAATCGTATCCCTCTTGATTTACGAAATTTTTTAAAAATTGCTCCAAATTTTTTCATGGAAGCCTCCAGTTTGCATATATGGGAATATATATTTTTTTGTATCTTAACATAAAATACAGTAAAACAAAAGTGAGGTTATTACTGTGAATAGGCAATGATTGCTGTTTTTTATAAACACACAAAAAACCATAGGACTGTCAATTAAGACTGTCCTATGGTTTCTTTTATTTTTCCGTATTGAGTAATCTGCCTAGGAATCGTTGTAGAGCGAAGAAAACAATGAGGCTGGCCAATGTTTCTCCTAGGAAAGATGAGCTATTGACAATGAATGAATAGAGATAAGGGCTTTGTCCCTTAGGGGCATAGTTTCCCCAAAAGATGACACCGGCTATAAAGTGAATGAGGTAACGAGCAAAGCTACCAAGCAGAATCCCCCAAGTGATATACATCAGAGACTTAACTTTATGGCCTTGTTTAATGGCTTTATCTAGGGCTGGTTTGACCACACCACTAATCCCAATAAGGCTAAAGGCGACAAAGTACTCCAGAAAACCTTGTGTTAAGGTTAGCCAACCACCGGCGGCTTGCCCTGTAACAACTTGAAGTAGCCCCCAGATAAGACCGCCCATAGCACCAGTTTTTAAGCCCCAGCGAAAACTGAGGAGAAAGATGGGCACCATCTTAAAGGAAAGGGAAATCCAAGGGCCTAGTGACATGGGCTGAGTAACTAGGTCAAGGATATAAGCAATAGTTGCGAAGAGTGCAACCTCAATCATTGGTCGAATACTTGTTTTCGACATAAAAAAACCTCCTATACCAATCGTCTTGATTGGCTATTTTTGCCACATCAAAACGTTGTCATAGAAGTTCTTCTATTTCAATCTATTTTGAGACACATCCCTACGCAGGTTCTAACCTGATCAGGTGGTAAGAGTTTAGGCAAGTCTTGAAAAAAAAATAAGCTAGCCATTCTCAGCAATTGCTCCTCTTGTGACTCCTTAATTGTACTACCAGAAACCCATTTCTGCAAGTGTCTGAAATCCTAAAATTGTGGTATAGTTAAAGCAAGGATTATCTTTACAATAAAAAAGGAGAAATAACTATGGGACTTTTTTCAGGACTGCTTGGCAATGCATCTAAAAAAGATAATGATAAGGTTGAGCGTCAATTGGAGGGTATCTTAATTCCAGGTGAACAAGTGGAGTTAGCCTATGTCCTTGTTCGTGACCTGATTGTCTTTACAGAGAAACGCTTGATTTTAGTCGATAAACAAGGTGTTACAGGGAAGAAGACTTCTTACAAGTCTATCCCTTATCACTCAATCCCTCGTTTCACTGTAGAGAGCTCGGGGCACTTTGACCTAGATGCTGAACTTAAGATTTGGATTTCATCAGCACTTGAGCCTGCAGAAGTGCTTCAATTTAAGAGCGATAATAATGTCTTTGAAATCCAACAAGCGTTGGCAGCAGCAGTGCTAAAGTAATGAGGACGAAAAATGTTTATTGAAAAGGAACTGGGTTACAAGCGTCACTGGATTAATATTGACTCAGACATTATTTCTGAGCAATCCTACCTTTATACCAAGTATGATATCGACCAAGAAACCATAGAGTATGCCTTGGATAAAAATGAACGAGCCCACATGGATTACAACCGTGAGAATGGGACAATCACCTTTATCTATAATGTTCTGGAGCTTGAAAAGGACAAGGAATACTATGAAACCATTCCTCTGACCTTTATTGTACAAGATTCGCGTTTGGTGACCATTAGTAACGAGGATAACGCTTATGTGATAAGCAAGATGCAAGATTATGTGGATAACCATGAGGATTTGTCTATCTACAAGTTGCTCTTTGCAGGACTTGAGATGATTTCAAATGCCTATTATCCCGTTATTGAACGTTTGGATCAGCAAAAAGATGAGGTTAGTCGACGCCTAAGGCAGACCACGACAAGTAAGAATCTTTACGACCTTTCAGATTTGGAAACAGGCATGGTCTATTTGGTGGCTGCAGCCACACAAAACCGTCTTCTATTGGAACACATTAAGGGGCATGCCATTTATCGTCGTCTCAATGAGGTCGAAAAAGAGCAGTTTGATGATGCCATGATTGAAGCTAGGCAGTTGGTTGCCATGACGGATCTTATTTCTAAAGTCTTACAGCAACTATCAGGTTCTTACAATAATATCCTTAACAACAACCTGAACAACAACTTGAGCAATCTGACCATTATTGAGGTACTCTTAGGAGTGCTTGCCGTTATTACCGGTTTCTTTGGGATGAATGTTCCTCTACCGTTTATGACTGTCAGTCCAGCCTGGATTTTCATCATTATCGGTAGTGCGATTCTTTGTTTGGTCTTGGCTCGCTACTTGCGTTGGTTGGTCCATAAATAATAATTAGTGAGTGAAACCGTCTTCTCAAATTGGAGGCGGTTTTAAAACGTTATTTTCTGTCTTTTTATCCTTAAATATGATAGACTAGATAAGTTGTTAAAATAAACGACTATTAAATACAGGTAGTTAACATACTACACAACCAAGTCTCATAAGGTGGCTTCGCACCGCCTTCAAATAGAAAGAAGAATACTTTGAAATTTACAGATTTAAACCTATCAGAAGACATCCAATCAGCTGTTGTAGCTGCCGGTTTTGAAAAGCCATCACCTATCCAAGAGTTGACCATTCCACTCGCTCTTGAAGGGAAGGATGTTATCGGTCAGGCCCAAACTGGTACTGGTAAAACAGCTGCCTTTGGTTTGCCTACCCTAGATAAAATTCGTACAGAAGAAAATACTATCCAAGCCCTTGTTATTGCCCCAACACGTGAGTTGGCAGTGCAATCTCAAGAAGAGCTTTTCCGTTTTGGCCGTGATAAGGGCGTTAAGGTTCGCTCAGTCTACGGTGGTTCTAGCATTGAGAAACAAATCAAGGCCCTCCGTTCAGGTGCCCACATTGTAGTAGGGACACCAGGTCGTCTCCTTGACCTTATCAAACGTAAGGCTCTTAAACTCAATAATATCGAGACTTTGATTTTGGATGAAGCTGATGAAATGCTTAACATGGGCTTCCTTGAAGACATTGAAGCTATCATTAGCCGAGTACCAGAAGAACGTCAAACCCTTCTCTTCTCAGCAACTATGCCTGATGCCATCAAACGTATTGGCGTTCAGTTCATGAAAAATCCTGAGCATGTGAAAATCAAGGCTAAAGAATTGACCAATGTTAACGTTGATCAATACTTTATCCGAGTGAAGGAACAAGAGAAGTTTGATACCATGACTCGTCTTATGGATGTTGACCAACCTGAATTGTCAATCGTCTTTGGACGTACCAAACGTCGTGTGGACGAGTTGACACGTGGTTTGAAACTTCGTGGTTTCCGTGCCGAAGGTATCCACGGTGACCTTGACCAAAACAAACGTCTTCGTGTTATCCGTGACTTCAAGAACGACCAAATTGATATCTTGGTTGCGACAGACGTTGCGGCGCGTGGTCTTGACATTTCAGGTGTCACTCACGTCTACAACTATGATATTCCACAAGATCCAGAAAGCTACGTTCACCGTATTGGACGTACAGGACGTGCAGGCCAATCAGGTCAATCTATTACTTTCGTAGCTCCAAACGAAATGGGTTACTTGGGAATCATCGAAAACTTGACTAAGAAACGCATGAAAGGTCTTAAGCCACCAACAGCTCAAGAAGCCTTCCAAGCTAAGAAGAAAGTTGCCCTTAAGAAAATCGAACGTGACTTTGCGGATGATGCTATCCGTGCTAACTTTGACAAGTTCAAGGGCGATGCGGTTAAATTGGCTCAAGAATTCACACCTGAAGAATTGGCCCTTTACATCTTGAGCTTGACCGTTCAAGACCCAGAGACAATGCCAGAAGTGGAAATTGCGCGTGAAAAACCATTGCCATTCAAACCATCAGGTGGTGGCTTTGGTGGTAAAGGAGGCAAAGGTGGCCGTGGCAACCGCGGTCGCGATAACAACCGTCGTGGTGGATACCGTGGCGACCGTAACCGTGATGACCGAGACGGTGGCCGTCGTGACTTCAAACGTAAGTCTAAGAAGAACAGTCGTGACTTCGAAAATCGTGGCAACAAACGCCCACACCGTACCTCAAGCGAAAAGAAAAACGGCTTTGTTATCCGTAACAAGGGAGATAAATAAACAATGAAAACGCTCTATGAAAATAGAGCGTTTTTCATAAGCCTATTTTTTGAGACTTCCCTTAGGTGAGTGCGGACGTCAGCGAACTTTTTCAAAGTTCCTAATTATAGTATTTTTTTATGAAAGCCCAAATATTATAAGAGTAAAATAGTTATTATGAGAAAGTAGGAGTAGTCTCAAGTAAAGTCAAAAAACACACGGTTATTTTTCCGTGTGTTCTTTGATATAAGCTAGCTTTTTCTCTCGGCTTTTTTTCTTAAAGAGTGCTTCTGCGCTCATGGCTTCAGGCTTGCTAGCGAAGGTTTCTGAGTAGAGGAGTTTAACTGGTAGGCGAGCTCTGGTATACTTAGCACCCTTGCCTGAGTTATGGGTTTTGAGGCGGCGTTCGACATCTGTGGTATAGCCTGTATAGAGGGTGCCATCAGCACACTCAACCACATACATGTAGGCCTTGCTATCCTTTTCTGTCATCGTTTAGGACTCACCTTCAGCCTTTTTTCCAAAGTAAATCTCAAAGATTTCGTCGGTATAGTCACCATTTTCCTTGTGCACAAAGAGAGGTGGAAGGATTTTCAAGCCATCTGTCGAGCCGTCTTTAATGGCTTCAATCAGGAGCATGTTAGCCTCACGTCCCATCTTGGGATAGATAAACTGGATGCGTTTAGGTGCTAGATTGTACTGGCGCATGGTGTCAATGATATCCAAAAAGCGGTCAGGGCGATGTACCATAGCAATGCGTCCATTGGATTTGAGGGCATGACGTGCGACCTGACAAATTTCCTCTAGATTGGTCGTGATTTCGTGACGGGCCAAGAGGTAGTGCTCTGACAGATTCTTCTTAGACGTTTCTGTCGCCTTAAAGTAGGGAGGATTACAAAGAATAAGGTCTACTTGAGATCGCGGCGCATGGTCAAGCAAATTTTTTAGGTCATCATTGACAACAGTCACCTGATTCTCTAGCTGGTTGAGGGTGACGGAACGTTTTGCCATATCAGCCAGACGTTCTTGCAACTCAACCAAGGTAATTGGTGCCTCAGTGCGTGTGCTGGCAAAGAGGCCAACGGCACCATTTCCCGAACAGAGGTCGACGATTAATCCCTTCTTTGGAATTTTTGGGAATCGCGAGAGGAGGACACTGTCGATAGAATAGCTGAAGACCTCCTTATTTTGAATGATTTTTACATCTGTGGAGAAGAGTTGGTCAATGCGTTCTCCATCTTTTAAAATTGGATTTGTCATAGTTTTAATTGTAACAAAAAACAGCTCCCAAAGGAACTGTTGCGAGTGATTACTCTAGGACACCGAAGGTATACCCTTGATTTTTGAAGTATTCGATGATTTGTGGAAGGGTCTGAACAGTCAGCTCCTTACCAGCTGTATCGTGCATTAGCACAACTTTAACAGTAGTTTCAGGGAAATATTTCTGTGAACCGTCCATATAAGCCATCATGCTTTCAGATGTGGTTGGACGAACAGAGAGTGGTTCTGCATCTCCACAGAGCATGTTCCAGTCAATCCACTGGACACCTTGTTTAGCGAGAGCATGGTCAGTTGCCTCTAATCCTTGCCATGACATATGACCACCAGGGTAACGGAAAATTCTTGTTTTGAAGTCCTTACCTAGGATGGCTTGGAAATTGGCATTGGTTTGGTCAACTTCAGAAACAATTTGACTTTGGTTGGGAACACGCCCAGGATAAAGTAGGTTAAAGTTGTGGCTAAGGCTATGGTTAGCAATAGCGTGTCCTTCTGTAATTTGACGTTTGAGGATGTCCGCGTTTTCTTGAGTAATAGTATTCCCAATGTGGAAGAATGTGGCATGAACACCGTATTCTTTCAAGATACTCATGACTTGTGGGGTCAGTGTTGGATCAATTCCGTCATCGAAGGTTAAAAAGACAACCTTACCGTCAACATCTTGAGATACACCACGGATAGTATTATTAACAGCAGTAACGTCGTAGGCATAGTCAGAGGCTTCAATGCTATGGTTACTACCTTTTTTGAGTTGTGTTTTATCATCTTCTTTAGCTTTTTCTGAAGATGAGCTTGTGCTATTAGCGACTTGTTCAGTCTTTTCAGCCTTGGCTACTTGTTCAGATTTCGTGTTATGGCGTTGGAGTAGGACAAAGCCTAGGATAGCCAATACAGCCAAGTTAGCAATAATGAGGCATAGATTAAGTGCCTTCCTGTTTTTCCCTATAATCTCAATACAATTTTTCATAGTTACATTATAGCTCAAACTATTAGAAAGTGCCACATCATTTTCAATAGTTTACAAAGAAATTCGATGAAAAAAGCGCTCCTTTTTTTGGTATAATAGAAAAAAACTTGTAGAAAAAGAGGTAAAAACGTGTTTTACGCTTATTTACGTGGGCTTGTTGTCTTCCTTCTATGGATTATCAATGGGAATGCCCATTACCACAATCGTGATAAATTATTGAACAAGGATGAAAACTATATCTTGGTTGCTCCGCACCGCACTTGGTGGGACCCTGTTTATATGGCCTTTTCAGCCCGTCCTAAGCAGTTTATTTTCATGGCTAAGAAAGAACTCTTCAAGAGCCGTATCTTTGGTTGGTGGATCCGCATGTGTGGCGCCTTCCCAATTGACCGTGAAAATCCTGGTCAGGAAGCTATCAAGTACCCTGTTAACATGCTTAAGAAGAGTAACCGTAGTTTGATAATGTTCCCAAGTGGTAGCCGCCATTCATCTGATGTTAAGGGTGGGGTTGCAGTTATCGCTAAGATGGCCAAGGTTAAGATTATGCCGGTTGTCTATCAAGGACCTCGTGAACTCAAGGGACTCTTGACAGGTGAACGTGTGGATATGAACTATGGTAATCCTATTGATATTTCAGATTTGAAGCGTTTGAATGACGAAAATATTCAAGAGGTTGCTCGTCGTATCCAGTCTGAATTTGATCGTCTTGATGAAGAAGCTTTGAGCTATCAAACAGGCAAGAAACCCAATCCTTTGACTTATATTTACCGAGTACCTCTCGGTATTGTGGCTATCATTGCGGTACTTTTGACCATGGCTTTCTCATATGTAGCTAGCTTTGTTTGGAATCCTGAAAAACACCGTGCCAAAGAAACTCAGAAATAAGCTAATAACTCTGTCAGACATAGATCTGATGGAGTTTTTAACTTTTTGATGTATTTTTAAAATCTTTTACGAATAAGAAAGAAAATATATCAATTAAGGAGAATAGCGTGAAGGAAAAGATTCTAGCCTATGTCAAAGATAATCGTCTGTTTGTGAGTGTCATCGCTGTACTGATGGTGATTTTTTGCTTCTTTCTATGGATGACTTGTGGTGCCGGCAACAGCATGGAGGCGGAGACGTCTTATACAGATGTGACAACATTGTCAACCTCCTCATCCAAACAAGGGTCAAAATCACTTACTGAAGTGTCTTCTCAGTCAAAGACTGAAGAAAGTGAAAAGGATAAGTCAAAAGTAACAGTGGATGTTAAAGGAGCCGTAGTCAAGCCAGGGGTTTATACGCTAAAAGCGGGCACTAGAGTGACTGACGCCATCAAAGCCGCTGGGGGAATGACCGAGGATGCGGATGCTAAGAGTGTTAATTTAGCCGCAAGCTTGTCAGACGAAGAGGTTATCTATGTGGCAACTAAGGATGAAAACCTTTCTGTCCTTGGTCAATCAGGAACTAGTCAGGTTTCTGACAAAGGAGGGCAAACTAATGCTAAGGATGGGAAAATTAACTTAAATACAGCGACTGCAGAGGAATTGCAAACCATTTCTGGAATTGGAACTAAGCGAGCAGAGGATATCATTGCCTATCGTGAAAGTCATGGAGGCTTTCAATCCGTAGATGACTTGAAAAATGTCTCAGGAATTGGTGATAAAACATTAGATAAAATCAGAGAGTCCCTCTATGTGGCTTAAAAAAGCTCCAATCAATCTTTTTTCCTTGTCTCTTTTAATAGCTGCCCTTTATTTTACGATTTTTGTCACTAATGTTTACGCTATTGGGACTTTTGTCTTTCTTATGGTCTGTTTTTTGAAGCATCATTGGAAGAATAAGACAGCCCTAAAGTTGGTGGGACTTGTAGGTAGTTTCTTTTTGGTCTACTTTTTATTCTTGCACCACAGAGCTACTATACAAGATAAACAAGCCCCTGCTGAAATCAATCAGGTGACTCTGGTTGCTGATACGCTATCGGTTAATGGTGAGCAATTATCCGCTATCGGTAAGGCAAAGGGACAAACCTATCAGGTCTTTTACCGACTCAAATCTGAGAAGGAGCAGCATTTTTTCAAGACTACTAGCCAAACGTTGGTATTGAAGGGGAAAATAAACTTATCTCAAGCAACTGCTCAGCGTAATTTTCAAGGGTTTAATTATCAATCTTATCTAGCCAGTCAAGGCATTTATCGAATCGCTCAGATTGAGCGCTTGGACCAAGTAGTACCTCAAAAATCTCTATCTCCCCTAGCTTTTTTCCATCAACTGAGGAGGAGGGCTTTGGTTCATATCCAGACGCACTTTCCTAGTCCTATGAGACACTATATGACAGGCCTGCTCTTTGGGTATTTGGATAAGGAGTTCGATGAGCAGAGCCAGCTTTACACAAGTTTAGGTATTATTCATCTATTCGCACTTTCGGGGATGCAAGTGGGCTTTTTTCTGGGATGGTTTCGCTACGGTCTCCTACGCTTAGGTCTTCCTAAAGATTATCTATTTATCGTCTTGCTGCCTTTTTCCTTATGTTATGGCCTAATGACAGGATGGACAGCTTCAGTCCTACGTGCCTTGGTTCAAAGTTTGCTGGCTGAGTTTGGTATTAAAAAACTGGACAATATGGGAATAACCTTGCTTCTATTGTTTCTCTTGTTACCTCATTATCTCTTAACAGTGGGAGGTGTATTAAGTTGTTCCTATGCCTTCTTGTTGTGTTTGTTTGATTTTGCGGACTTGTCATCTTTAAAGAAATCAATCTATACGAGCTTGATATTGAGTCTTGGGATTTTGCCCTTTTTAACCTACTATTATGGGACTTTTCAACCAGTTAGTTTAATTCTAACAGCGATTTTTTCCATAGTATTTGATAGCTTTCTCTTGCCTGTCTTGACGGTCTTCTTTGCCCTTTCAGGACTGGTAATCTTTTCTCAGATCAATCCACTTTTTGAATGGATGGAGTCCTTTTTGACTTGGATACAATCCTGGATAGGTCAACCTTTGATTTTAGGGAAACCTAGTTTGTTTCAGTTTGGCTTGATGATAGCTGTATTGATTTTGCTATTTGATTTTTGGAAAAAGCCTCAGTTTAGGATTTGCCTTTTGATGATTTTTGGACTTTTGATGGTCTGGGTCAAACATCCTTTAACCAATGAGGTGACTGTGGTTGACGTTGGTCAGGGAGATAGTATTTTTCTGAGGAGTATGAAAGGCGATACCATCCTAATTGATGTGGGTGGCAAGGTGACGTTTGGAACTAAGGAAAAATGGCAAGAGTCTAGCCAGACGAGCAATGCGGAGAAAACCTTGATTCCCTATCTACAGGCTAGAGGAGTGTCTCAAATTGATTATCTAGTCCTGACGCATACGGACACAGACCATATTGGTGATTTGGAAGAAGTGGCCAAGTGTTTTAAGATTAAGGAAATCTGTGTCAGTCAGGGGGCTTTGACTAAGCCTAGCTTTGTTAAAAGACTTCGGACTATAAAATGCCCAGTTCACACTCTAAAGGCTGGCGACAAATTACCCATGATGGGAAGCAATCTACAGGTTCTTTATCCAAATAAGGTTGGTGATGGCGGTAACAATGATTCGATAGTTCTTTACGGAAAACTATTAGGAAGCAGTTTTTTGTTTACTGGTGATTTGGAAAAAGAAGGAGAGGAGGAACTGATGGCCAGTTATCCTAATTTAAGAGCAAGTGTCCTCAAAGCTGGACACCACGGTTCAAAAGGTTCTTCGTCTGAAGCTTTTTTGGACCAGCTGCACCCCTCCCTTGCACTTGTTTCAGCTGGTGAGAACAATCGTTATAAACACCCAAATGATGAAACAATAGAACGTTTTAAGCAACGCCACATTAAAATTTTACGAACAGATAAAGACGGAGCCATCCGTTTTAAGGGCTGGTTTAAATGGTCAAGTGAAACAGTCCGATAATTGTTAGAGTTCTTAATTTGTCATGCACCTCAATCTATGGTAGAATGTAAAAGCTAATATTCCAGTATAAGAAAGATTGAACAGTATGCGTAAAATTATCATCAATGGTGGTAAGAAACTTCAGGGAGAAGTTACAGTATCAGGAGCTAAAAATTCAGTTGTTGCATTGATTCCGGCCATCATTTTATCTGATGGAGTGGTTACTCTTGACGGGGTACCAGCAATCAGCGACGTCGATAACCTCATTGAAATTATAGAAGTAATGGGTGGTTCTGTTAAGCGTGATGGCGAAACACTCGAAATTGATCCGCGAGGCGTTAAGGATATGCCAATGCCATTTGGTAAGATTAACAGTCTTCGTGCTTCTTACTATTTCTACGGTAGCTTGCTTGGACGTTACGGTCAAGCAACCGTAGGTTTGCCTGGTGGTTGTGATTTGGGACCACGTCCTATTGACCTTCACCTTAAGGCTTTTGAAGCGATGGGTGCTAGCATTTCCTATGAAGACGAATCTATGCGTATTGCGACTGATGCTGGTCAACGCATTAAGGGTGCTCATATCTACATGGATACGGTCAGTGTTGGAGCGACGATTAATACCATGTTGGCAGCGGCTAAGGCTGACGGTCGTACGGTCATTGAGAATGCAGCACGTGAACCTGAGATTATTGATGTAGCAACTCTCCTTAACAATATGGGCGCACGTGTTCGTGGCGCTGGTACAGAAGTCATCACGATTGAAGGTGTAGAGAGCCTACATGGCACTCGTCATCAGGTTATTCCAGACCGTATTGAAGCGGGTTCCTACATTGCTATGGCCGCGGCTATCGGTAAGGGAATTAAGGTTAAAAATGTTCTTTATGAACACCTTGAGAGTTTTATTGCTAAACTTGAAGCAATGGGTGTTCGTATGACAGTTGAAGAAGATGCCATCTTTGTTGAAGAGCAAGGTGATTTAAAACCTGTTGATATTAAGACATCGCCTTATCCAGGTTTTGCGACGGATTTACAACAACCGATGACACCTTTGTTACTGAAAGCAAGTGGTCGAGGAAAAATTATTGATACGATTTATGAGAAGCGTGTGAACCACGTTCCTGAATTGGCTCGTATGGGTGCTGATATTCAGGTACTCGGTGGACAAATTGTTTACAATGGTCCAACGCAACTCTCAGGTGCGCCAGTAAAAGCCAGTGATTTGCGTGCAGGTGCTGCGCTTGTTACGGCAGGTCTTATGGCAGAAGGTCAAACTGAAATTACCAATATTGAGTTTATCCTTCGTGGGTATTCAAATATCATTGAGAAACTTTCTGACCTTGGTGCAGATATTCGTTTGATTGAAGATTAAGTCTAAGGTTCAACCCCTAGTGGTTGAGCCTTTTTCCATTTCTAAAACTGTGTTATAATACTATCATGGATATTTGGACTAGTCTGGGTGCTTTTGCCTTCTTTGAGTCGGAGCGCCTTTCTTTTAGACCACTCATCTTTTTGGATCGTTTTGATTTACACGAAATTGTATCAAATCCTCAAAATCTACAATTTTTCTTTCCTGCCACTCAAACACAGCATGAAACGGATTGCCTTTTGGTTCATTACTTCATGAAGGAGCCTCTAGGTGTATGGGCTATTGTAGATAAAGAGTTAGAAAAGATGATTGGCGTTGTTCGTTTTGAAAAGATAGATGTCCAGAAACGGACTGCAGAGCTTGGCTATTTTTTGAATGCCTCATACTGGGGTAGAGGCTTAATGACAGAGGCAGTTACTTGTCTGTCAAATTTGGCTTTGACAGCTATGGGAATGGATCGTGTTATTCTTATTGCCCACTTGGAAAATAAGGCATCGATTCGTGTAGCAGAGAAGTCTGGCTTTAAACTTGTGTCCCGCTTTAAGGGAGCAGACCGATACACCCGTACCATGCGTGATTATCTCCGCTTTGAGAAGGAGGAGAACTGTGAGTAAACATCAAGAAATTCTAGATTATCTAGAGGCCTTACCTATTGGTAAGCGTGTTAGTGTGCGTAGTATTTCGAATCACTTACAGGTTTCTGATGGAACTGCATATCGAGCCATTAAAGAAGCTGAAAATCGAGGGTTGGTTGAGACACGTCCTCGGAGTGGGACGGTTCGAATTGAAAAGAAAGTCCAGGTTCGCCTTGATAAGCTGACCTTTGCAGAGATTGCGGAGATTACAGAGTCTGAGGTTATCTCTGGTCATGAAGGTCTGGAACGTGTCTTCAGTAAGTTCTATATCGGAGCCATGACTATTGAGAATATCACCCGTTATCTTACCAAAGGAGATCTTCTTATTGTTGGGGACCGTGAGGATATTCAATTGCTTGCCCTAGAACACGATAATGCTATTCTAGTGACGGGGGGATTTCAGGTTTCCGATAGGGTTAAAGAGCTTTCACGTTTGAAGCAATTTCCAGTCATGGTAACAACTTACGATACTTTTACCGTGGCAACCATGATTAACCAGGCACTTTCGAATGTCCGTATCAAAACAGACATCAAGACTGTAGCTCAAGTCTATACCAGACGAGAAGACTACAACTACATGACTCCAGAAATGACAGTCAGGGATTTTCAGAATTTGGTGAAACGGACGAACTTGGTGCGTTTTCCAATTCTATCTGAGTCTGAAAAAGTGATTGGGATTGTAACCATGCGAGATGTGTCTAATCAGCAACCGACGACCATGCTCAAGGCAATAATGACCAAGCCGACGGTGACACGACTTGAGACTAGTCTGGCAACTGTGGCCCAAAAGATGATTTTTGAGGACTTTGATATCATTCCTGTTGTGGATGAAGAAAAACACTATCTAGGTGTTATCACCCGTCGTCAGGTTTTGGAAGAACTTCAGGACAATAATCGTGGCAACTTGCACACCTTTAGCGATCAAATGATAGCTAACCTAAACCAGGACAAGCATGCTTTCAGCTTTGAGGTCGAGCCCACTATGATTGACAATTCTGGAAACCTCACTCAGGGTGTTCTTGCAGAGATGGTTAAAGAGGTTGTCTATCGTATCATGGAAAAGCAGGAACAAAATGGTCTTGTGATTGAAGAGATGATGTTTTACTTTCTTCAGGCAGCTCAGATCGATGACAAGGTGACGATTACACCAAGTATTATCGCTGAAACCAGACGTAGAGCCCATCTGGACCTTATGGTTACTCACGGAAATCATACCGTCTGCAAATCAGTCGTTGTGGTTAAGAAAACTTAGTAACTAAAAATAAAAGATATAAAGAAAACGGAGAAAACAATGATTACTTTAAAATCAGCACGTGAAATTGAAGCAATGGATAGGGCAGGGGATTTTCTTGCTAGCATTCATATTGGTCTACGTGACCTCTTGAAACCAGGAGTAGACATGTGGGAAGTGGAAGAGTATGTGCGTCGTCGTTGTAAAGAAGAGAATGTCCTTCCCCTCCAGATTGGGGTTGAGGGAAGCATTATGGATTACCCTTATGCGACATGCTGTGGCCTTAATGACGAAGTGGCACATGCCTTTCCACGTCACTATATTTTGAAAGATGGTGACCTCTTGAAGGTTGATATGGTCTTGTCAGAACCTATTGATAAGTCAGTCCTTGATGTGTCAAAATTGGATTTTGACAATGTTGCTCAGGTTAAAAAATACACGGAATCATATTCTGGCGGTTTGGCTGACTCATGTTGGGCTTATGCGATTGGAACGCCATCTGACGAAGTTAAAAAACTTATGGAAGTAACACGTGAGGCTATGTACCTTGGTATTGAACAAGCGGTAGTCGGTAACCGTATCGGTGATATCGGTGCAGCTATCCAAGAATACGCTGAAAGTCGTGGTTACGGTGTTGTTCGTGATTTGGTCGGACACGGAGTTGGACCAACAATGCACGAAGAACCAATGGTTCCTAACTATGGGGTGGCTGGACGTGGTCTTCGCCTTAAAGAAGGAATGGTCTTGACTATTGAACCAATGATTAATACAGGAACTTGGGAAATTGATACAGACCTTGAAACTGGTTGGGCTCATAAGACTCTTGACGGTGGCCTTTCTTGCCAATATGAGCACCAATTTGTTATTACTAAAGATGGTCCAGTAATTTTGACTTCTCAAGGCGAAGAAAGAACTTATTAGTATGAAAAGACAAGGCTTAATGGCCCGTCTCCTGGATAAACTCCAGTGGCGTCCTTTGCAGGTTTATCTTAGTCATTATCGTAGTGCAGAGGTAGATATTTCAACTATTGCAGTGGCTTATTATCTCATTTTGACGGTCTTTCCGCTCATTGTCATTGCTGCCAATGTTTTTCCCTATCTGAATATCGATACGACTGATCTCTTGAAGTTTATGAATGAGCATCTTCCTAAACAGTTTTATGCACCTGCAGCTAATGTTGTCCAGGATATCTTCTCGACACCTTCTGGACAGTTGTTGGGAGTTGCCTCTTTGACGGGATTTTGGACCATGATGAAGTCCTTATCTTCGCTTCAAAAGGCGATTAACAAGGCTTATGGTGCTTCAGAACACCGTGATGTCTTTATTAGCCACATTGTCGGTGGCTTCCTGAGTCTGGTCATCTTGTTCCTACTCACCTTTGCACTCATGCTGTCTACGATTATTCAGTCGGTTCTTAGAGTTATTACTCAGACCTATCCTATTGGTTCCGAGATGACTCGGCTTATTCTAAACAGTATCCAACCTCTGAGTATTGCAGTTGTCTTCCTGGGAATGATGGTGCTTTATTTTGTACTTCCGAATGTAAAGATTCGAAAAATCCGCTACATCATGCCAGGGACTATCTTTACGACTTTGGTGATTGGGTATTTGAGCAATTTGTTTGGAACCTACGTGATTCGTACCTTGAGTCGCTTGGTTGATATCAAGTTGTTCGGATCGATTATGATTTTCGTCTTCATGCTTTGGTTCATCTTCCTAGCCAGAATCTTGATTTTGGGTGCCATCTTTAATGCGACCTATCAGGAACTTAAACAAGGTGAACTGCACAGTAGAAGGGGTGACGTACTTACCATAATTCAGCATTTTTCTGGAGACGGTAGCGACAGCAAAAAACAAAAAAATGATGAGGATAAGTCTTAGAACATAAAGAGAGCTTGGCGAGCCCAGGCTCTTTTGATGGCTTAATGAGTCCTTGTTGGTAGAAAAACATATCATTTATGGAGGAAAAATGAAAAACAAAACTGTTCGTGATTTAACACATATTGCTATTGTGGCGGCTCTTTACGTAGTCTTGACCATTGTGCCACCTTTCAACTTGATTTCGTATGGTCCTTACCAGTTCCGTATTGCGGAAATGTTCAATCTTTTAGGATTTTATAATCGCAAGTATATCATTGCCGTGACTTTGGGCTGTGTGATTGCTAATTTCTTTAGTTTTAACATGATTGATGTGGTTGTTGGAAGTCTCTCAACGCTAGTCTTTGTTGGTTCAGGTGTTTATTTCTTTGACCGCTTTAAGAATCAAGATATTTTGGGTGGTCTCTTTGTTAAGGCTCATGTTTATTTTGCCTTTTATTTCTCATTCTTCATGGTGACCATAGCTGCAGAGTTGACCTTGGTTACTCAAGCGCCATTTTGGGCTACTTGGTTCACTGTCGCTTTAGGAGAATTGGCGTCACTCTTAGTTGGTGCGGTCCTTATCAAGAAATTGGCCAGAGTAATCGATTTTGTTTCTTAAATTAACGTCTGTAAAGGCGTTTTTTTCTGCTTTTATGTTAAAATGTTCCTATGGAAAAACGAATGAAAGAGCTGGTTGACAAACTTAACCAGTATGCAAAAGAGTATTATACCGAGGATAATCCATCGGTGTCAGATGCCGAGTATGATAAGCTCTATCGTGAGCTAGTAACTTTAGAGGCTGAACACCCAGAACTTGTTCAGGCGGATAGCCCTACGCACCGTGTGGGTGGCCTGGTTCTTGATGGTTTTGAGAAATACCAACATGAGTATCCACTTTATAGTTTGCAGGATGCTTTTTCACGAGAAGAGCTAGATGCCTTTGATAAGAGGGTCAAGTCCGAATTTCCTAATGCTGACTATATGGCCGAGCTCAAAATTGATGGCCTTTCAATTTCTCTAACCTATGTGGATGGTATTCTTCAGGTAGGTGCAACACGTGGTGATGGTTCTGTTGGTGAAAATATCACTGAAAATGTTAAGCGAATCTCAGATATTCCTCTGAAGTTGGATCAACCGCTTAATATCACCGTTCGGGGTGAGTGTTATTTGCCACGAGCTGAGTTTGAACGCATCAACATCCAGCGCCAGGAGAATGGTGAGGCCGAATTTGCCAATCCACGTAATGCTGCAGCAGGAACTCTTCGTCAATTAGATACCAAAGTGGTTGCAGAGCGTCGTTTGGCGACTTTCCTTTATCAGGAAGCTAGTCCAACGGAGCGTCTAACACAAAATGATGTCTTAAATGAAGTGGCAGAACTCGGTTTCTCTGTTAATCCACGACGCATTGTCACATCATCGATGGATGAGATTTGGGTCTTTATTCAAGCTGTTGGAGAAGATCGTGATCACTTGGCCTATGACATTGATGGTGTTGTCATCAAAGTCAATAGTTTGGCTATGCAAGAAGAACTCGGTTTTACAGTTAAGGCGCCACGTTGGGCCATTGCTTATAAATTCCCGGCTGAGGAAAAGGAAGCAGAGCTTCTCTCAGTGGACTGGCAGGTAGGTCGTACGGGTGTAGTAACGCCGACTGCTAATTTGACTCCAGTGCAATTAGCGGGGACAACGGTTAGTCGGGCCACCCTTCATAATGTAGATTACATTGCCGAAAAAGACATTCGTATCGGTGATACCGTAATTGTCTACAAAGCTGGTGATATTATCCCTGCTGTACTTCGTGTAGTAGAGAGTGAACGTACGACACAGGAGCCGATGGAAGTACCGACTCAATGTCCATCTTGTGGCAGTGGTCTTTTACATTTTGAAGATGAAGTTGCCCTACGTTGTATCAATCCTTCTTGCCCTGCTCAGATCAAGGAAGGCCTGATTCATTTTGCCTCTCGAGATGCCATGAACATCGCAGGTATGGGACCTTCAGTGGTTGAAAAGCTCTTTAAAGCTGAATTGGTTAAAGATGTGGCTGATATCTATGGCTTGAACAGTCAGGATTTCCTTCAATTGGAAGGTTTCAAGGAAAAGTCGGCTGAAAAACTTTACGCAGCCATTCAAGCATCAAAAGAAAATTCTGCAGAGAAATTGCTCTATGGCTTGGGTATTCGTCATGTTGGCGCCAAAGTTAGTAAGCAGTTGCTAGAGGCTTTTGGCAGTATACAAGAGTTAGCCAGTGCAGATGTCGAGGCTATCGCTGCTGTAGATGGTTTAGGAGAGGTTATTGCCAAGTCCATCCAGCGCTATTTTGCTAAGGAGGAGGCTCAAGTTCTTATGAAAGAACTGGAATCCTATGGCGTTAATTTGTCCTATCTTGGACAAAAGGTGGCAGATGATGCTATCTTATCTGGTAAGACAGTTGTTTTGACAGGAAAATTGGAGCACCTTAAACGTAGTGAAGCAAAGGCAAAACTAGAAGCTCTGGGTGCTAAGGTGACAGGTTCTGTCTCTAAGAAAACAGATTTAGTAGTTGCTGGTAGTGATGCCGGAAGTAAGTTGGAAAAAGCACAAAGCCTTGGAATTGAAGTAAAAGATGAGGCTTGGTTGCTGGATTTATAGGAGTTCAATATGAAACAAAAACGTGCCCGCTTAATTTATAATCCAACATCTGGACAAGAAATTATGAAGAAAAATGTTGCTGAGGTCTTGGATATCCTGGAAGGTGCTGGTTTTGAAGCATCTGCTTTTCAAACAACACCGGATGAGAACTCAGCAAAAAATGAGGCCACTCGTGCAGCTAAAGCAGGCTTTGATTTGGTTATTGCGGCTGGTGGCGATGGTACAATCAATGAGGTTGTTTCTGGGATTGCCCCGCTTAAAAAACGCCCACAAATGGCGGTTATTCCAACGGGAACGACAAATGACTTTGCACGCGCCTTGAAGATTCCAAGAGGAAATCCTGTTAAAGCAGCCAAGGTTATCGCTAAAAATCAGACCCTTCAGATGGATATTGGCCGTGCCTATGATGACAAATACTTCATCAATATTGCGGCTGCTGGTTCCTTTACGGAACTAACCTATAGTGTACCTAGTCGCTTAAAGACAGTACTTGGTTATTTGGCCTACCTTGTTAAGGGGGCAGAGTTGCTACCACAAGTTAAGAAGGTTCCTGTTCGTGTTACGCATGACGAGGGTGTCTTTGAAGGTGGTCTTTCCATGATTTTCGTTGCCTTGACCAATTCAGTTGGTGGCTTTGAAACGATTGCCCCAGATGCTAAACTGGATGATGGTAAATTTACTCTAATCATGGTTAAGACAGCTAACCTCTTTGAATTGGTTGACCTCATTCGTCAAATTCTCCAAGGTGGTAAACACATCTATGACAAGAGAATTTCCTATATCAAAACGAGCTCGCTGTATATTGAGCCTTTAAGTGATGATCGTATGATGATTAACCTCGATGGCGAATACGGTGGTGATGCACCAATTCATCTCCAAAATCTGAAGAATCATATTGAATTTTATGCAAATATTGATGAGATTTCTGATGATGCCATCACTCTTCCAGATACAGACGAATTAGCTCTTGAAGCCATTGCACAAAAATTCAGTACAGAAGCTGAAAAAATTGAGAATGACTAATGTTAAACCTTTAAGCAGCCTAAGATAGGTTGCTTTTTAAGTATATTTGTAGAAAATGACGCTTTCATTTGTTACAATAGAAAAAACTGGGAAATTGTTATATAGAATATTTAGAGGAGTAGATGTTTAATAAGGAGAATGAACATTATTTAAGTGATGATCATCTAAAAAATGTTGATCAGGCTTTCGAGTCGGCTTTTCGTAATAAAGGGCCAGAGTTTGAATCTGCTTTTCAGGAGGAAAAAGCTGAGAAGCGACATTTCTTTTTGACCCTTGCTTTGCATTGATACTCTTAGGTGTGAGCTGGGGATTGGTCTTCTTATCTTGGAAGTATAAGCCGATAATTGTGTATCTGGCTGTAATTGTGGCATGTTTTGTCCTTGCTATCGTTCTCTTTAGAATGGGACAGAAGCTAGGTAGATTTCTCTTCACCGCAATCGTGGTTGGCTTGATTGGACTATCCTTCTTTGCCACTTTAGGTGGTTCTGTCTATCGAGGGGCTATGAAAAAATACAGGTCGATTCAGCAGGTGTCTCAGTCAGATCTTGATGAGGATAAACCTGATAGCGATGATCCCAAAGACTACGAAGATGAGTCTGCGATTTATAACTGGACGGAAGAAGATTTTGAAAATCTGAAACCCAAGGTTGATACCTTACGTTCAATTATTAAAAGTCATGGTAAGGCAAATTATACCGAGATGGAGTCTAGTGGTCTCAAGGTGAGATATGACCGTGGAGATGGCAATGAGTATATTGATCTCTCTTTTGTGAAGGACGAAAAGGGACGCTTTGTCTATGATGGTGGAATAGCGACTTATCCCCTTGATGGCGTCACTGAGGTTGATAATTATAGCAGTAATTGGACGGAAGAGCAGATAAATAGCTTACGTACTAAAGACCAAGACTATCTGGGTCCAGTAACATCCTTGTCTGAGGTAGTGAGGGAACATTCTCAGGCAAAAAGGGCCTGGAGAAGTATCAATGTTCATTCATCAAGAATCATACATAAGTCAGTTGATCTTGATTACACTGATCAGAATAGTCCTATTGAGAAAGCACAATTGTTAAGACTATCTTTTGAGTATAACGAAAAGAAAAAGGACTATTATTTGAGCTATAATTCTGTGGCTCGTCGCTACTAGGGATGACTATCTATGATAATGAATAACTAAACAGCAATTTTTTAGTAATAAGAGGTTTGATTATAAAGGGGGATTTTATAATGACAGCATCAAAAACCAAACGTCTCTTGTATTTTATGTCCGAATTGGAAAAGGGAAATGACATTTCAAAAACGGACTACCTAGCTCGCTTTGGCATAAGTGAGCGTACCCTTAAAGAGGACGTGAGTGAACTCAAGGAAAATTTGACTGAGTTACGTCCAAATATGAAGGTTAAGTATTCTAGAAAATACGGTTCCTATCATGCCCAGTATGAACAGGGCTATGGTAACCTTAAATACAATCAGGCAGTTATCCTATCTAAGATTCTTTTAGAGAGTCGTGCCCTTCGAAAGGATGAAGTAGCAGAAATTATCAACATCTTTGTTGAGAGGGCTGTAGACGATAAGGAACGCAGACGTATCAAGCGATTGACCGAGCTAGAACTAGATAGTTATCAAGAGCTAAAGATTTATCAGGAACAAGATAAGTCACTCTTACCAGCTATTTCAGCCATTTTCGATGCCATTGTGGACCAACGTCCATTGTCATTTAGCTACCGTAAGCCAGGAGAAAAAGTGGAGGAATATAAGGTCTTTCCGATTTCAGTCATTTTTGACAACCACTATTTCTACTGTATTTCTTACAAATTGGATGAGAATTTTACTTGTGATTACAAGTTCTCTGAAATTCGTTATTTCCGTGTCGATCGTTTCCAGACCATTCATAAATCTGAAAATGACGTTGCCTTCACGCTCAGTCCAGAACAACAAGCCCGTCTCATTACAGATGAGCAGGTGCGCTACCAAGCTTTCTCAATGCTTTCTGGTAACGAATGGGCTCGAATTACCTTTGAGTATAAAGGTCTCTACCGTGATGTCTTGGAGTCTGATATTCCAAAATTGAAATTGCTAGAGGAAAGCAGTAGTGAAGGTGTGGATCAGGTTCGTTATGAGATTGAAACCTTTAGTTTACTAGGTTTCCAAAAGTATATTCAACGCTTTGATGGAGATTTTGTTTTCCTCAAGATTGAAGCAATAGATAACTAATGAAATAGGCATTCGGATATTCGAATGCCTTTTTTAATCTGACAAAAATAGTATAATTGTGTTAAAATAGGAATACGGAAGCGTTATCATTTCCAAAAGGAGGAAAAATATGAAAGAAAAGAAAAAAGAAATGCAAAGACAAGTCTTGACTCTTTTAGGAATCTTGATTTTTGCCTTTGTTAACGTGTTCATCTTTGATGATAAGGTGGGTGCTGGTTTTTCTGCCTTCTCAACTATCACCCTGATGAGTATTGGACTTTTGTCTAAGCGCACCAGTCTGCGAGTTTTGGCTATTATTTCCTATCTCATCAATGTGGTAGCAGCTCTTTTTGGCTTCAACTATGTTGGTTTTCTAACAGCAGTTCAGGCCATTGAACTTATCTTCGTTATCTGGTATCTTTACCCACGTGACACGTTTTTGAGACGAGATACAACTGATAAATACACTTACCGCTATCGTTGGATTCATTTGCTCTTGACGGTTTTGATCTCACTTGGAGGTTACATCGTTTTTGCAGTTGTTTCTAGTATTTGGAATGGTTCTTTCCTAGAATACGGTGGAAACACGGCTCTCATTTTCGCCATGCAGTACTTACTCTTCTTAAGCATCACTAAGTCAAGGCAAGATGAACCGACTAAGGTTGCCCATTTGTTCCAAAAGGAACGCCGTACTAAGGAAATGAAAGCTGCAATAGAGGCTGAACGTCAAGCCAAAGAAAGAGCACTTGCCCAAGCCTTTGAGGTACCTTTGAAGGCACCTAGTCAAACGGCTGCAAAATTTGGTAGCAACATGGTTAAATTTGCAGCTGTCTGGCTTTTGGTGATGGATATGTCCATCTTGGCTTATTTCTTCCGTCCAAATGATGTTGGTTTCGGCTTTGGTGCCTTCTTTGTACTCTTGACTATTGTCTTGTCTTTGATTTTCAAATCTGAGGAAGACAAGGAGGACGTTTTCTCAATCGTCTACCACAAAGTCCGCCCTATCCAACCTATTTTCTTCATTCTGCTCTTGATTGCCCACGCGCATAAGTTTAGCTACGGGGCTGCTTATGCTCTCTTATTCTCAGCTGCTTATTTCTTCTGGGCTATCAATAAGATTAATATGAAGACCCTCTTGACCTTTACAGTCATCATTTATTTCTTCCCAGTCTTTGGTTACCTGTCTAACCCGTATCGTCTAGGTGCTGAAAACCTTAAGATGGTAGGCGAACTGGTGACAGATCGTAATAAGTCTAATACCTTCTATCTCGGTCGTTATTGGTCACTTTTAGGTTTAGAGAGTAATGGTGAGTATGAAGGAGTCCCTGTTGCTTGGCAGGCTGCTAAGTATGCAAATATTGAGACCTTATATGATGAGGAGGATAACACCTCAGGTATTTTCTATGAAGATAATCATGGTGACTATGTTGATGATTTACACCTAACAAATAACAAAGGTACCATTGAAGTAACAACGGGCTCTGGAAAAGATAAGAAAGAATTCCAGTTCAATGACTTTAACAGAACCTATTATCGATATCAAAAATTGAAAAAATCGGATAATCAGAAGCGTTATAAAGATTTTTACAAGATAGGTACTGTTACGACTGAGTTGGGAACCTATAATCTATACCTTGAAATGACTCAAGAGTGGGTTGATAACTATCAAAAAGATCCTACTAATGTTGACTACCGTTTACTTATCTCTGGCGACAAACTGACACCAAAAGAAGCTTACGAAAAAGCATATCATTACTAAAAAAAGTATCTCTGCAAATTGCAGAGATACTTTTGTCTGTCAGTCTTTGTATCCTCGCTTAGTTAACTCTCGTACCAGTAAAGCCCCCAAGATTGAAGGTACTAATTGTCCTAAGAGGAGATTAATAACGAGAGCAAAATAAGGAAGTTTGAGTAAGGCGCTAAGCCAGATTGGTACCACTAAGGCAGGAATGAGTAGGATTGGAAGAATGATAAACCAGCTAGATAACTTAGCTTTACGGATGAGGTAGATGCTACCGGTTGTTAAAAAGCTAGCAAAGAAGCCACCAACCACGTCAATTAATCCCAATCCGCCAAAAGAGTTTGCGATGGCATTAGCCAGACTAATTGGGAATACCAAAAATGGGAAGATGTAGGTTAATCCATATAAAGCAGTGGCTAGACGCATCTGAACCGCACCAAAGGAAATGGCTTGAGATACAAAGAGGATAGCGATGTAAAGAGCCATCATAATAGCTGACAGAACAAGTTTTTGAGTGGTATTAAGTTTGGTTTTCATAATTTCTCCTTAATTGGGCATAGTAAAAGAGTAGCAGGTCTACTCTTTTTGTGATTTAGGTCTAGAGTTATTTTATAAATCAATCTCTAAGACGATAGGTGTGTGGTCTTGGCGATCACCAGAGTCAATCATGTCTGATTTTGTGACCTTATCGGCAATACGATTTGAAGTCAACCAGTAGTCGATTCTCCAGCCTGTATTGTTGATTTTAGATGTTTTGCTACGTTGAGCCCACCAAGTGTAGGCTCCTGTAACGTCGCCATTGAGGTGACGGTAGGTATCTGTGAATCCTTTGGCAAGGAGGTTAGTGAAGCCAGCACGTTCTTCATCTGTAAAACCAGGTGAACGACGATTACTTGAAGGGTTAGCCAAGTCGATTTCCTTGTGGGCAACATTATAGTCACCAGTCGCAAGAACGGGTTTCTGAGCGTCCAATTCAGCTAGGTAATCCGCATATTTTTCATCCCATATTTGACGTTCAAGCAGACGTTTGAGGCCATCACCAGCATTTGGTGTGTAGACCTGTGTCACAAAGAAATTGTCAAATTCGAGAGTTATGATACGCCCTTCACAGTCCATGGTTGAAGGTGCCCCAATTTCAGGATAAGTAATGACTGGTGTCAATTCTTTTTTATACAAGAACATGGTTCCAGCATAACCTTTACGGGCGGGTTCAACAGATGAACGCCAAGTATTGTCATAGTCAGGGAAGTAGTCTTCCAAGATTTGCAGATGTTTTTTAGTCGGCCCTTTAGCAGACAGTTTTGTCTCTTGAATAGCAATGATATCTGCATTTTCAGCGACTAAAGTGTCGATAACAGCACGTGATAATTGAGCGCGTGCAGAATCACTAGTAAGAGCGGCGTTTAGGGAATCAATATTCCAAGAAATTAATTTCATGTGTACAGTTTCCTTTTTTGAATCTTTCCTTTCTATTGTAGCAGAAAATAAGGTGTCGGGCGAGTTATGGGTTTGATATGAGAAGCTAGGAGGAGTATACTTATCTTAGATTGAGAGGTACATATAATGAAAAAGCAATCGTACATTTATTACTTGTTTTGGGGTCTCTTGTTGATACAAGTCTTTCTTACAATCATGATTTGGTGGTCACAGGGACTAGTACTTCCTCTTGTTATTTTTCCGGGGATGAGTTTCTTCTTCCTGCTTTATTTAAGGTACCTCTTAGGCTACAACCTTAAGCAATCTCCCTCAGAACCCTTATTTGTCCTCCGTAGGTTTGGTCTTGGAACCAGTTTGAATCCCAAAAATCCCCTAGGCTATAAGATTAGTCTCCTACTAGTTGTGGGTGTTTTAGTTTTACTTTTCTGCCTAACCCTATTAGCCTTTCTTGGAAAATAGAGTCTTAGGTTTTTTTATTTATAATTATCACTAATTATTTGTAATGTATTCTCATAACAAATAAAAGAATTACTGGAGGAAAGATTTATGACGATTGAACTTGGCATTTCAACTTTTGGAGAAACAACCCTCCTAGAATCGACTTGTTTGTCGTTATTTTGAAAATAAAGGATAATTGGTTGAAGGTAAACCTCAAGTTCTCTCTACTATTGTCATCATCCCTGTTCTATGATAGGATGGAAGATGATCGATAAAGAGAAGAGGAAAATTATGCGAAAGCTATCAGAAGCAGAATGGATAAGTCGTTTTGAGCAAGTTCAAGGGCGTAAACCGAAACCCGATGAACTACAATTAGCTTATCAGTCTGGCCTTATTGGAATCTCGAAAAATTATAATTATATCTATATTCTTCTGGGGGCTCTAGTAGCGATCGTCGTTGGTATTGGCTTGACTCTAGTCTCTAGTTCAATGAAGAACGTCAAACAGACTAAGTCGTCTGCCACGGTGGCTAGCTCGATATTCTCATCGACAGAGAAGGCTAGTGCCAAGCCAAGTACGTCATCGACCGAAAATACGAAGACAAGTGAATCTAGCAGTGCAAGTATTGATACACCTGACGCTAACCATGCTAAGGAAGCCTATACTGAAAATCCACGTTGGACCAATGACAAAGCTAGTCGACTTGCTAGTTTGATGGTTTCTTGGGGCAATCAGATGAATCAGCCAGGATACAAAGAAATTACCAATGAAGCCTCTTCCTTGCCTATCCGTTGGATGTCGGACCATAACCAGACTGTGGATGCTACTTATGCTGCAAATGGTAATAGCAATTCGGAGTATACCATTGTTTCGGTATACGAGAGATGGGAAAATGTATCTGTTCACCGTTATTTCTTTACCATTAAAAAAGATGGGACTCCCTTTGTTCTTTATTCACCAACTACTAATGGTGGCGTGTATTATGTCAAAGAAACAGAAAATGCAGACCTTAAATCGGGGTATGCAGATATTGTAAACAATTAAAAACTAGGATTCCAGTTGGAATCCTAGTTTTTAATTTGAAGATAAGTCAAGCTGTGCTCAATTCTTTTACAGTCATTCGCTCTTATTTAACCTTCTTAGCTAACATGGTTGCAAATTGAAGGGCAATGGGATTGCCATATTCATCCAAACGGTGAAGGTGACCAATATTTTCATTGTACTTGATTAATTCCCAGTCACTATAGTAGTTTTTCAACTCGCCTTCTTCAAACGTAAATGGGAAAGGCATGGTACAAGGGTGCTCCTCAGTGTCCATGGCACAAACAATTAGGTTGTAGCCACCGACAACAGTACGCTCTTGCATATTCTTGATAATAGCCGGAATTTGATCGGGATCAAGGAACATAAAGACGACTGTTGAGAGGATGAAATCAAAGGTCTCAGACTCAGGAAGAGCAGCAGCATTGATATCGTAGTAGCCAGCTCTAACATTGTAATTTTCCTCATCTGCAATCATTTGGATGCGTTGTGTAGCTTCGTTATTAACATCAACGGCTGTAACATCATGTCCAAGAGATGCCAAATAAAGAGCGTTACGACCGTGACCACAACCTAGGTCAAGGGTACGACCAGGTTTGATATGGCCAGATTGGACTGCTTCAAGGACCTCGGAGTGGGCTTTAGTGTCATACTTTTTAGCCATGTAGTCTTCAGGTTTACAGTAAAAAGAGAGATAGCATTCCAAATCATCTGAAGCAGCAGCGATGCGATGCCAAGCTTGTGGTTCAACAAAAGGAATCTCTGTCTCGGGAGTAAAGAGGTGCTCTGCAGTAACCTCCCCCTCTTCATCTAATTCGTAGAAGTGAAGAGATCCTGATAGAATGGTCAATTTAGCCCAAGTTCCCACCTTAGTATTGTGTTTTTGCGTTACCATTTCTGGCAGTGTTGTAGCTGTCCAGTTTGGTAAACGTTTGTAGCAAAGAAGTTGCTGATCTATAGTCATTTTATGAGTTCCTTTCAAACGGTATGGCTCTATTATAGCAAAAGTATGGAAAAAGAAAAAAGGCCTAGCCGGGTGAGCTAGACGATTTTCTTGTGAGAGATCTGATAATCTAGGAATGGGGAAAAGTGTTTGGGGAAGATAGGTATAAATGTTAAGAAGGGTTCCTAGACTATTTTTATTCTGTTTATGAGAATAATGAGCAAAAACTAACAAAGTTTAGTTTTTCAACCCATCCGGTCTCTCTTTACATTTTCTATTTTACCAAAAAAAATGAAGAAAATTTTACATAATATCAAAATTTGTAAGAAAAAATCATGAACAGTCATTTTCTGGTCTTGAATGGTCATCTCACTTGTATAAAAAAAAGCAGAACCTGATAGGTCTGCTTATATTTGTAGTGATGGTGTAAGAACTTAAATCTTGCTATAGAGTTTCTTAACATTGTTAATATCAACAGGTTGGATACTTGTCTTACCACCTTTAGGTTCCATTACAGAGGCAACGGCACTGTTGTGTTCAAGTCCAATTGAGTGTCCTAATTCGTGTTGCGCAGTATTAAGAAGTTTCCCACCGTTCTTTTGGTAATAATTATTTTGAACATGGAAGGTGTTCAAGTAAACAGTAGCATTACTATATTGCTTAGTTGGGAGGTAGTAAGTAGAGTAGGTAACTCCAAGAGGAGCTGCCACATTACCTTCATAACGTTCATCAGCAATGATGTTGGCTTTTTGTTTATCGTTAGTGAGCAAGAAATTAAAGGCACCAGTGTTATTCCAAGAAGTGATAGCCTGTTTGTAGGCATTCACGATTTCAGGATTTTTAGCATTGATGAAAACTGTCGCTTCCTTGCTTGACCAGTGAGGAGTATCATAATTCTCTTTTACGAGTTCGTTATTCTTTTGCCATACTTGAGCAACTCGGTCCACTGGTTTAGCAGGTTGGATAGGAGTGGCTTTAGGAGCTGTCGGTTTAGTGACAGTCGTTGTTGGCTTCTTAGGTTGTGTCGTTGTAGAAGTCGCTGGTTTGTTTACAACAGTCGTTGGTTTTTTAGGTTGAGTTGTAGATGTTGTAGGTTTGTTAGCAACTGTGGCTGGTTTTTTAGGTTGACTAACAGCAGGAGTTGATTGTTTAGGTTTTGGTGTAGCCGTTGTCGTTGGTTTTGTAGAAGGTGTTAATGGTTTTGGAATATAAGTAGATAGAATCTTATGAACATTACCATTATTAATTTCTGTTGAAACCCATGTGGCACCATCTTTTGACCAGGTTTGTGCTTGAGCAACAGTTTCGGTCTTTGGTTCAGACTGGTTTTCTACAGCCTTATGATTGCTATCTGTATTTGTCGGAATTCTAGTCTCATAGGTTTTGCTTCCAGTCTGGCTGTCGACAGTACTGCTAGCTGTTTGACTATTTTGTTTCAATTCCTCAAAAGTTGGAGTGTTTGTGTGAGTTTGTTCATAGTCATTTTCATGTGTATGAAGATCATCCACAGAGGTATGTGATATAGTAGTCACAGTAGTAGGTGTTTCAGTAGAAACACCTGTTTGAGCGATGGTATTTGTAGTTGTACTTGTTTCAAGTTCGGAAAATGTCAGAGCTTGGTTAGGATCTGAAACATAGGTTTGATCCGCAGAGGCATGTTGAGGACTTCCTACAAGAAAAGCACTAATTATACCAACAGTTGCAAGGGTCAACAAGGTCTTTGTCTTAATCCCTTGCGTTTTAAAAAAATGTAACATAACTTTCTCCTTTTTAATTTAAAACAAAAACAGTTCTCATGATAACACCTAAAAATGAATATAAAGTGACAATGAGATAACAATTGTTTTATAAATGAAATTAGGTGAGATAAAAAGACTTTATGCTGTGAAAAAAGGAATATTATCCGATTAATTATGATAAAATATTAGATAGGAATATTAAAGTATATTAGAAAGAAAGAGGGAAATAAGATGCTTTCTATTATCGTCCTTGAAGATGATGCCTTGCAGCGTCATCGTGTTGGTCGTTTATTGGACGAAGCAGTTGAGGAGTCGAAAGCCGTTGTTGATGGGATTACTTTTTATGAACAGGGTCAGGAATTGTTAGATGCTGATAGAGGTTCGGGTAAATCCATGGTTTATCTTTTGGATATTGACCTTAAAAATCAAACTAAGCAGGGACTAGATATTGGGCTTGAAATCCGTAAGGAAGACTTGAAAGCACAAATTGCTTTTGTTACAGCTTACTCGGAGTTTATGCCCTTGACCTTCCGTTATAAGATTCAAGCTCTAGACTTTGTCGATAAATCCATGGAAGATGTGGATCTTAAGAGAGCCTTAGTAGAACTTTTAGATTTTGCTTATTCACAGGTTGAGCAAGAAACCAAGGCACAGAGTCTAACTGTTAAAACGGATAAAAATGATGTTAATATTCCTTATGATGACATTTTATACATTGAGACAGCCCCTGTGCCACATAAGTTAATCGCTCATACCAAGTCAAACCTAGTAGAATTCTATGGGAAAATTGCAGAAGTAGCAAAATTGGATGATATTTTCTTCCAAACACACCGCTCTTTTGTTGTCAATGTGAATAATGTGACAAGTGTGGATCGTACAGCTAATATGGTCTTCTTTGAGGAAAACGAGTCATGCCTCCTATCGCGGACACGTAAAAAGGAACTTTTGGAACGTTTGAAAAATCGTTAGGTCTTAGATTTTCCCCTTCTTCTCTAATCATTATTGAAAGTTTTCTGAAATTCGAGATAATGATTTAATTTTATCTCATCTATTATCAGGAATTGTGATAGAATAGTGTTATGGCTTTTTGCCGTATATTTAGAGATGACTAGAAGGAGGTGGCTAACCATTAAATGATGCTCAATTTGCAAATTGCATTAGAATATCTTTTGCATTTCATTGTCATACAGTGGATTTACGAAAGGACCAGCTTGGTCAAGGTACCACGTATGATCCTTCCTATTGCGTTCCTGGTTGAATGTATAGGGGGAATACTGGGGATGTCATATAATGTCGGTTTGTCCTTTATGACACCCTTCTACCTTCTTTTCTATGCCTATTTCTATGGCAAGGAGAGAACCACCAATATGTTGGCTTTTTATGCCTTCTATCCTCTAGTTCTCTATCTGTTGATTTTTAATGGTTATGCCTACTTCCTGATGCCAGGGTTCGGCATCACATCGGATTTTCTAAACAGAAGTTATCTTTATTTCATTTTCTTTGACCTTTTAATTATTCCAACATTTGTCGCTCTATCCAAGCTCCTTAACATTGATTTTAAATATTTGAGGGTCTTAGAGCGAGATCGTAAATTTGGTCGGATTATGTTTTTCACTAACTTTATCTTGATTGGCTATGTGATTTTGAACTATTCTGTCGTCGTGGCCTCGCGATTTTTTGCCTTGTACTATGCTGGACATGTGATAACCTTAGTGGGGTTTGTAGCTATTTTTTATGCTGTTTACAAGGTTAATAAATATGCAGATGAATTCTTTGAAAATGAGCGTAGAAAAGAAAATCGACGTCACTTGGATGATTTAGAGAAGTATTCTGAGCAGGTCGAAAGTCTTTACGAAACGCTACGCAGTTTCCGTCACGACTATACTAATGTTATGATTTCGCTTAATGAAGCCATCCAGATGAAAGACATCGATCAAATCAAGATGATTTATGATAGTGTCTTGAAAGATTCGGCATCAGATTTGAAGCAGCAAAAGTTTGATTTGGCAAAATTAACTCGTGTGACCAATATGCCACTTAAGAGTCTTTTATCATCTAAAGTGGCTGAAGCTTTTGATAAAGGTATTCAATGCCATGTGGAGGTTGAAGAGGGAGTCTTCTTCACAGATATGCGTCCACTCGACTTGATTACAATCATATCAATTCTTTGTGATAATGCTATTGAAGCTACTGTATTAGCAGATAAACCAAAATTATCTATTGCTATCTTTAAGATGGAAAATCAATCAGTTATTGTTGTTGAAAATTCAACTAAGGAAGCTTCTATTGATGTAGCTCCTTTGAAACAAAGAGGATTTTCAACGAAAGGAACAGGTCGTGGTTTGGGCTTAGCAAATATCGAGGAGATTCTCTTCAGATACGACAACGTCACGCTTGAAACAGAATCAGCACAACACCGTTTTGTTCAATTATTGTCTATTACACCAAAAGAAGATTAATGGGGACTTAATAAGAATTTTTAGAATTCTTGTTAATCCCTATTTTTATGTTAAAAAGTATGGTAAAATAGGGAAGTTAATCATGTGTTTTTTAATTCAGGGGGATTTATTATGTTGAAAGACGAATGGTTAGAGTACTTTGAGGCTGTTAATGGCCGAAAACCAAGACCAATCGACTTTAAAGAGGCCTTGGAACGAGGAGAGTTTGTTCTCTCTGAAGGTACAGAGGCTAACCAAGTGGCTGATCAAGGTGAATCAGCAGCTGACCAACAGTTTGAAGAAGGAACCGCAACCGCCAGAGCACTAGCTCAGTCTCAGAAAGAGTGTGACAACGCACAAGAAGCTATGGCAGATGCGGCCCAAGAAAAGAGAAGGGCCCTATCTCAAGAGACTGTTGGTCAAGTAAGAACCATTCAGTCGGGCCGTCAGGCTGAGGATATTCAAAAGGAAGAGGAACAGCGCAAACGCGTCGCAGAGGCTAAGGAACGTTTGGCAAGTTATGCGCCAACCCGTCCAGATGCAGGAAATCATTCTGTTAATACCTCGAGTGAACCTAATCAAGCTATTCCAGTTTTCAGTAACCAAGCACAGCATCTTGGATTGTCTGAGGATTTGACAAAACTTGATCGTAAGGAAGAAAAGGCAGCTAAGAAGATTGCTCGTCAAGCTGCTCGTGATAAGAAAAAAGCCGAAAAGCTAGCTGCCAAAGCTAAATCTAAGGAAGAACAGACAGTTGCGAAATTGGAAAAGAGATTGGAAAGTCAGGTTCGTCTTCTAGAAACGATTCAAAACGCTAATCAAAAGTCGCAAAAGGCCAAAAATTGGGGCAAAGGAGCCTTGATTTCTAGTCTTGTTGCTGTTGTTTTGATGTTGCTTGTCGGTGGTGTATACGGTTTTTGGCGTAATGCTTCGGGGAACATTGAGGGAACTTGGGAATTAAAATCGTCTAAGGTCTTGGACGAAAATTCTGGTAAGTTAACCAATGCTCTGAAAGAACATGAAGACAAAGATGAAATTTACGTCTCTTTCCTTAAAGTTGATCATTCTAATAATTTACAAACGCATTCTTACTTCTATAAAGAAGGTGAGGAGGATCAGCCTACTTTTACAGCTTCAGATTATTTGAAGGAATATCAAGTTGTTGATCAGTGGAATAAATCTATTACCTATACTAAAGAAGTTTCAGAATTTAAGCGTGAGTTGACTAAAGTTGTATCGCAACTTTATCCAAATGCAGATAAGAATCTAGTAGATTACTATATTTCGGATAACGTAGATAACTACCGACTCTACCGTAAAGGAAAACGCACCAAGTCTTATACTGTAAATAAAGATACCTTGGTAGTTTCTACATACAACGAGGATGGCAAGTTGACTAGTCGTGATACTTATGAGAAAGTGTCAAAGGCAGCGGCTAAGAGTTTAGAAGCTCAATATGCTGAAGCAAAAGTAGCATATGAAAAAAATCATAAGACCACAACTAAGAAATAGTCTAAAAGGAAGTTAGAGTCAAACTCTAATTTTTTTTTGTAGAAAATTTAAGTCTGTCAAGTTTTTTTCTTGACACATAAAAATGATATGGTATACTAGTTAAGGTCGAGGGGCGATAAGAGCCCTCACCATAATAAAAAACTAAAGAAAAGAGATATTAAAAATGGCAGTAAAAATCCGTTTGACTCGTATGGGTTCTAAGAAAAAACCTTTCTACCGTATTAACGTTGCAGATTCTCGTGCTCCACGTGATGGACGTTTCATCGAAACAGTTGGTACTTACAACCCACTCGTTGAAGAAAACCAAGTAACACTTAAAGAAGAACGTGTTCTTGAGTGGTTGTCTAAAGGTGCACAACCTTCAGATACAGTTCGTAACATCCTTTCAAAAGAAGGCGTTATGAAGAAATTCCACGAATCAAAATTCTCAAAATAATTTTTTAGCCTATGGATACCATTGAAAATCTTATTATCGCTATCGTTAAACCTTTAATTGCTTCACCAGATCAGTTGACCATCAAAATCATTGACGGTCCTGAGTTTTTGGAGTACCATCTTGATCTTTCCCCAGCCGATATTGGGCGTGTTATCGGGAAAAAAGGACGTACTATTACGGCGATAAGAGCGATTGTCTATTCGGTACCTACTCAAGGTAAAAAAGTTCGTCTTGTTATTGACGAAAAAGAGAAAGCTTAAGAGGTGACCCTAGGGTTGCCTTTTTTGCATATTTTGGTTATAGACTAGAAGTCTTTGGTATAATAAGAACGTCAACTCATTAAGCTCAAGGAAAAACTAGGAATCTAGTTTAAAGGTCAGTTTAATGATAAGTTGAAGCATTAGCCAAAAAAGGAGTAATTATGACTTATCAGGAAGCATTGGATTGGATTCATGGACAATTAAAATTTGGCATCAAGCCTGGCTTGGAGCGTATGGCTTGGATGCTTAAAGAATTGGGAAATCCACAAGATAATCTCAAGGCTGTGCATATCGTGGGAACAAACGGCAAAGGGTCTACAGTCAATGCCCTACAAACCATTTTTACCCAGGCAGGCTATGAAGTTGGAACCTTTACCTCGCCCTATATTATTGACTTCAAGGAACGACTCTCTCTTAATGGTCAGATGATTTCAGAAGAGGACTTACTTGACTTGGTTAGTCGTGTGAAGCCTGTGGTTGAACGTCTACCAAAAGAGACAGAGCATGAAAATGCGACAGAGTTTGAAATTATCACAGTCCTGATGTTCCTCTATTTTGGTCAGGTCCATCCTGTTGATATCGCATTCATTGAAGCTGGAATGGGCGGCCTTCATGATTCGACTAATCTATTTAAGCCTTTGGCAGTTCTTTGCCCTTCGATTGGTTTGGACCATCAGGCTATTTTGGGAAATACCCATGCTGAAATTGCAGCAGAAAAAGTTGGTGTTTTGAAGAATGGGGCTCCTTTTATTTATGCGACTGACCGTACTGATGTTAGAGATGTTTTCGAGAAGAAGGCGCGTGAAGAAGGGGCCAAGACCTATGAATTGGGGAGAGATTTCACAGCTGAAGGGTCTAGTCATTCCTTTGATTTTACCTATGGGGAGCAAAGGTTAGATGATATAGCCTTGGCCATGGCTGGTCAACATCAAGTAGCAAATGCTAGTTTAGCTATTATGGCTTCTTTATTGCTTCAAAAAGATTATCCTAAAGTAACTCCTAGACTCATAAAGGACGCACTAGCTCATGCCAATTGGCGAGGTCGAACAGAATTTTTAAGACCTAATCTCATGATTGATGGTGCTCATAATAATGAGAGTGTTAAAGTTTTGATTGACTTGTTGCAATCAGAACATGCAGATAAGGAGATTGAGCTTCTCTTTGCGGCTATTGACACCAAGCCTATTGATGGTATGCTGGCTCAACTAAAATCGGTTGGTGACTTGACTGTAACGAGTTTTGACTATCCAAACAGTGTTAAATTAGATAAATACCCAGAGGTTTATAAGCAGGTACCAGATTTCAAAACATGGATTAAAGAACATGTAACGACTGACAATAAGAAACTTTATGTGATTACGGGATCTCTATACTTTATTTCTCAGGTCAGAAAATGGGTTTTAGAGCAGACAAGTGATGTTTAAGACTTGAAAGATGACATTTAGGGGCGTATAATAACCTTCGTATGTTTTAAAAGCAAGGAGATCGCAATGTTTCAACGTCTGAAAAACATTTTAATTGGTGAACCTTTAACTCATGATGATAGTGGTGATGAACACTTATTGTCCAAGATTCAGGCCTTGGCCATGTTGTCGAGTGATGCGCTATCATCTATCGCCTATGGTCCAGAGCAAGTTGTTTTGGTTCTGACAGCTGTATCTAGTGCGGCTATTTGGTGGTCAATCCCTATTGGGCTTTTGGTTCTCGTCCTTTTAGCCAGCCTTACCATCTCTTATAGACAGGTTATCAAGGCCTATCCTCAAGGTGGTGGTGCCTATATGGTAACGACGGAAAATCTGTCTCCTAAGTTTGGCTTGATAGCTGGTGGCAGTCTTTTGGTCGATTACATGTTGACAGTTGCTGTTTCAGTGGCCTCAGGTGCAGATGCCATTACTTCAGCCCTTCCCTTCCTGCATCCTTTCAATCTTGAAATATCAATGATTTTGGTGCTTGTTTTGATGGTTATGAACCTTAGGGGAATGCGTGAATCGGCAAAATCTTTGATGATACCCGTTTATCTCTTCATTGTTTCGACGCTATTCTTGTTGGGATTTGGTTTCTTTCAAATTTTAACGGGTCATATGCCATACGCAGCCACAGCACATTTAGGACAACCAATTACAGGTGTGTCATTGATTCTTATTTTAAGGGCCTTTACTTCAGGTTCTGCCTCATTGACAGGGGTAGAAGCTATCTCTAATGCGGTGCCTTTCTTTAAGAAACCTAAGGCCAAAAATGCAGCTTCAACCCTCTTTATCATGTCTAGCATTTTGGGGGCTATGTTTGCGGGAATTACCTTCCTCAACTGGTGGACAGGTATTACACCTCATGCAGGAGTAACCATCTTGTCACAAATGGCTAGAGAAATTCTCGGTCAGTCATGGATTGGTAGTATTCTATTTTACGTTTTCCAATTCTCTACTGCCATGATTCTTGCAGTAGCGGCTAACACAGGTTTTTCAGCCTTTCCGATGTTGTCCTTTAATATGGCGAAAAATAAATACATGCCTCACATGTACCTTGAAAAAGGGGCACGTATGGGATACTCTAATGGGATCTTGACACTTGCAATTGGTGCCATTACCCTTTTGTTTATTTTCCGAGGAAATACGGAACGGTTGATTCCACTTTATACCATCGGTGTATTTATTCCATTTGCTCTTTCTCAAACGGGGATGGTTATCCATTGGATTCGTGAATATGGTAAGGGATTCTGGAAACACTCTTTAGCTAATATCTTGGGTGCCCTCATTTGTTATGCTATCGTTCTCATTCTTTTCCTTTTCCGTTTAGGAGATATCTGGCCATTCTTCCCAATTATTGCAATCTTGATGTGGATGTTCCTTAAGATTAAAAAACACTATAATGGTGTTGCTCAACAGTTGCGTATTGATGGAGCGGTAGAAGAACACCATTATCAAGGAAATATTGTTCTTATCCTTGTTGGGAATGTTACCAAGGCTAATATCGGAGCTATTTCCTATGCACGTTCTATTGGTGACAAGGTTATCGCCATGCATGTATCTACTAAGGATACAGAGAACAAGGACAAGGAAACTGAACAAGAGTTTAAAAAATATTTCCCTGAAATTGAGATGGTTCATATCCAATCACCATACAGTTCCATCACTCAGTCAACAATTCAGTTTGTGGACGAGGTCGCCACTCAAGCTGAGAAGGATAATGCGACTCTGACAGTCATGATTCCTCAGTTTGTCCCTAAAAAATCATGGCAAACCATGCTTCACAACCAAATGAGTTTACGATTGAAATATTATCTCAAATGGCGTGAGAATATTGTGGTTTCATCTTATTCTTACCACTTGAAAGACTAAAAAATATAAGCGAAGATAACCTCTATATGAAAGGTGGTCTTCGCTTTTTTTGAGATTTAGGTAGCTAGGAAATCTTATTTTTTGCAAGAAAAATCCAACAAAATAAGGTATAATAGATAGTATTATAACGTTGCAAGAGGAAATTATGTCAAATCAAGAAAAAGTAGAACAAGCAGTCTATCAACTATTGGAAGCTCTAGGTGAAAATCCTGAGCGTGAGGGACTTTTGGATACACCAAAACGTGTGGCTAAGATGTATGCTGAAATGTTTTCAGGTCTAAAGGAAGATCCTAAGGATCAATTTACAGCTGTCTTTTCAGAAGTTCATGACGAAGTTGTCCTTGTCAAGGATATTCCTTTTTACTCTATGTGTGAGCACCATTTGGTTCCATTTTATGGTAAGGCCCATGTGGCTTATTTGCCAAGTGGAGACAAGGTGACAGGACTTTCCAAATTAGCGCGTGCGGTTGAAGTAGCTGCTCGTCGTCCGCAGTTGCAAGAACGTCTTACAGATCAAGTTGCTACAGCACTTGAAGAAGCTCTGAATCCTCGAGGAGTTTTTGTCATGGTTGAAGCAGAGCACATGTGCATGACTATGCGAGGCATTAAGAAACCAGGAAGTAAGACAATCACAACTGTCGCTAAGGGCCTTTATAAAGAAGACCGTGAAGAACGCAAGGAAATTCTTTCATTGATGCGTGATTTTTAGGAGTTAAGATGTTTATCGGTAAACATGAGATTGCAGGTAAGGCCTGTATTATGGGAATCTTGAATGTCACCCCTGATTCTTTCTCAGATGGTGGCGATTTTGACACAGTAGAGGATGCCTTGGCTCAGGTTGAGCGCATGATTGCCCAGGGGGCTGCTATTATCGATGTCGGTGGCGAATCTACAGGACCAGGGGCAGAATTTGTGACTGAGGAAGAAGAGGTTGCTCGTATCGTTCCAGTTATTCAGGCTATCAAGGCAAAATATGATGTGCTCATCAGTATTGATACCTATAAGACAGCCACTGCTAGAGCTGCTCTTGAAGCAGGTGCAGATATTCTAAATGACGTCTGGGCTGGACTTTATGATGGTCAGATGTTAGCTTTAGCAGCTGAAAAGAATGTGCCGATTATTCTCATGCATAATCAAAAAGAAGAAGTATACAATGATGTCACAGAAGATGTCTGTACATTCCTCAGTCAACGAGCCCAGGCCGCCTTGGAAGCAGGTGTGGCCAAGGACAATATCTGGATTGATCCAGGCTTTGGCTTTGCGAAAAATGTCCAACACAATATTGACCTGCTAAAAGGTTTGGACAAGGTCGTTGCCTTGGGCTATCCTGTTCTTTTTGGGATTTCTCGTAAGCGTGTTGTGAACTACCTACTAGGTGGAAATACCCAAGCTAAGGACCGTGATCAGGGAACGGCTGCTCTATCTGGCTATGCTGTTAGCAAGGGCTGTCAGATTGTCCGTGTGCATAATGTTGATGCCAATCGTGATATTGTTAAGACCATTTCAGGGATTTTATGATCTTGAATATACAATATAAGTGCACAATAAAAACTCATAAGATTTTCTAGTAAAATAGAATTGAACGAACTAGTTACGAAAGGAAATCTTATGAGCTACCATCATTTTACCATAGACGAGCGTGAAAGTATTCTCATTTACCGTACGCAAGGCCTAAATTTTTCTCAAATTGCTAAGTTACTTCATCGTCATCCATCTAGTATTAGTCGTGAGTGGAAGCGCCATACAAAATCAGGAGCTTATTCTCCAAATCATGCACAGGAATCGTATCATAATGCCAAATCACACTGTGGGCGGAAACGGATGCTTGAAATAGATCACAATTTAAGCAATACCATCAAACATCTATTTCTCGATTACCAATGGTCTCCTGAAGAAATAGAAGGTCGGTTGCGCTTAGAGTATGGGAAAACTGTTGTTAGTTATCAAACAATCTATAGAGCCATTTACCGAGGACATTTTGAGGATAACTCATTATCTCATGGTGCTCGTGGTGTCATTCGTAAACTTCGTCATCGTGGGAAAACACGTCATACTAAAGGTCATGTTGAAAATAGAGGGAAAATATCCATTTCTCATACAATTCACGAAAGACCAGAAGAAGCTAATAATCGAACTAGAATAGGAGATTGGGAAGCCGATACTGTTGCAGGTAAAACTGGAAAAGCTTGTTTAGTGACTCTAACAGACCGTTATTCTCGTTTTCTAAAAATCAAAAAGGTAGCTGTTAAGAAAAGCAAGTTGGTAATAGAAGCTATGGTAAAAATGTTAGAACCCTTGACGAAGTATACAGTAACTCCTGATAGAGGGAAAGAATTCACGTATCATCAGAAATTGAGTGATCAATTGAACATTGAAGTTTATTTTCCTGACCCTCATGCTCCATGGCAACGAGGAACCAATGAGAACACGAATGGATTACTTAGAGAATATTTTCCAAAGGGTAGTGATCTAACATTGGTTGATGATCAGACTATTCAGCTATGGGAGAACAAACTTAATAATAGGCCACGAAAATGTCTTAACTGGAAAACACCTTATGAAGTATTCTATGGGGAAAGTATGCACTTAATTTGACAATTCAAGATACTAAAAAAAGCTCGATTGAGCTTTTTTTCTTAGTCTTGAATTGTCCAAACGCTGACAGATTTTTCAGAAACTGGGAAGTCTCCCCATCCGTCTTCGTCAATGGTTACAGTATCAGAGCAGTTTCCAAGAATGTCATAGAAGGCTTGTCCAGCCCAATCACTACCAATTTCCATAGACTTGCTGTTAGCAGCATCATTAGAAATCGTTATAGCTAATGGAGCCCCATCTTCGTTGCCAGAGCGCGTCCACCCGATACAGTTTGGATCATCAAAGTAGTCTGTTTGCTCACCGTAAGCTAGGTCTTTACGAGCGTAGAGCAAGGTGTCTAGGCTCTCTTGGAAATTTTCTTGGGCAAATTCACCCTCAATACCATAGTAGTCACCATAAAATAGGCAAGGAAGACCGTCTTCACGGAGAAGGATGAGAGCGTAAGCAGCTGGTTTAAACCATTCTTCAACAGTGGATTCTAGAGCTTGTCCACGTTGAGTGTCGTGGTTGTCTACGAAGGTCACGGCATGTTCTGGATGATTTTTGACCAAGGAATGATCGAAAATTGTTGTTAAATCATAATCAGCTCCCGCTGTGCTAGCGTTGTGTAGATTGTTGTGGAGGGAAACATCGACAAGGTCAAAACGTTTTTCAATCTTTTCAAGATAGGTATTGTTATCCTCCTCGTTACCATTCCAAAATTCACCAAAGACATAGAAATCCTGACCTTGTTTTTCTTTGACATCGCGAATAAAATTACGCATAAAGAAAGAATCAATGTGCTTAACGGCATCCATTCGGAACCCTTGAACGCCTGTTGTTTCAACGAACCAGTCTGCCCATTCGTAAATATTTTCAATAACTTCAGGGTGTTTATAGTCTAGGTTGGCATACATAAGGTAGTCGAAGTTACCATTTTCGTTGTCAACCAAGTCGTTGTCTGCCCAGCCTTTGTTGTCACCTTGGATAAGATAGATACCACTTTTATTACGTTTGGCATCGAAGTCGGTTCCGTTAAAGTGGTACCAGTGCCATTCAAAATCGTTGTAGGCTTTATTACGTCCGTCAAAGGTGAAATGTGTCCAGCCTTCGATTTCAAATGGTTCGCTGATCTCTTGGGTACGGTCTTCTGGGTCAACTTCGACCACTTCGAAGGTCTCAAGTTTATCTGCTGCCGCCTTGTGATTAAGCACAACGTCGGCCATAGGTACAATACCAACTTCTTTGAGTTGGTTGATAGCATTGAGATATTCTTCTTTGAGGCCGTATTTGGTGCGGACTGTTCCTTTTTGGTCGAATTCTCCAAGGTCAAAGAGGTCATAGACTCCGTAACCAACATCATCTTTGTTTGTAGCTTTAAAAGCGGGTGGCATCCAAACGTGGCTGATGCCTAGGTCTGCTAAATGTTGGGCATCTTCAGCCAAATTGTTCCAGTGTTGACCGTCACTTGGGAGATACCATTCAAAATATTGCATTGCGGTTTGATTTGTCATAGTTTTTTTCCTTATTAGTTGAGATAGTCTTGCTTATAATTCAGGAGTCTCTTTTTAGCTCCTGTGCCTATATTTTACCAAATCAGAAGATTTATGCAATCGATTGCATAAAGTGTAAATGCACTAACTTCAGATCTGTCTAAAATATCATACTAATTAGAGACCAACTTTTCAACTGTTTTGTGCTAGAATAAAGAAGAGTCTAGTGTCTTAAGGAGAAACTATGGATAAAATTATTTTAAATGGTTGCCGTTTTTATGGTTATCACGGGGCTTTTGCTGAGGAGCAGACCCTAGGGCAAATTTTTGTGGTTGATTTGGAATTGACTGTTGATCTAACTAAGGCTTCACAGAGTGACAATCTAGATGATACGGTTCACTATGGTTTGGTTTTCGAAGCCGTGCAAAAACAAGTGGAAGATAAAAAGTACATTTTGATTGAGCGTTTGGCGGGTGCGATTTGTGAGGATCTATTTGCCCAATTTACGCCAATTCAATCTATTAAAGTTCGAATTACCAAGGAAAATCCACCAATTAATGGGCATTATAAGAGTGTTGGTATTGAATTGGAGCGTAGCCGATGACAAGAGTTTATTTGAGTTTGGGATCTAATATGGGTGATCGTCAGGACTATCTCCAAAAAGCTGTGGAGGCCTTGAATGACTTACCTGAGACAGAGGTTAAAGCAGTATCTTCCTATTATGAAACGGCTGCTTGGGGACTGACAAATCAGGCTGATTTTTTGAACCTTGCCTTGGCCTTAGAGACTCAGTTGCCAGCTGAAACCTTACTAAGGTCATGTCAGCAAATTGAAAAAGACCTTGATCGCGTTCGTCATGAGCATTGGGGGCCTCGGACAGTAGATATTGATATTCTTCTATATGGGCAGGAAATCTGGGAGACTGAGCACCTTAAAGTGCCCCATCCTTATATGAGTCAGAGAGCTTTTGTTTTGGTTCCCTTGATAGAAATAGCAGATGATTTGGTTGACCCTAAAACTGGCCAAGCCTACAAAAAATATTTGAGTCAATTAAACACTAGTGATGTCCGTAAATTGGAAGTTATGGACTAGCTTTGCGTGAAATTCCTTGTCGTCAAGATGGGGATTTTTTGCTATAATTAATCTTGGCTTTTTGCTGTATTTTTCTTTTTATTTTTAGGGAAAAATACTAACTCATTTATAGGTAGTGATAGTAATATGGGGAAGTCTATCACGATACCTACAAAGAAATAAATGTATAGAAAAAGTATGGAAAATAACATGTTAGATGAACTTAAAGAAGATTTAGTGGGAATTGATATTCGTTTCGACGAACCCTTAAAACGTTATACATATACCAAGGTTGGTGGTCCAGCGGATTATTTGGCCTTTCCACGTAACCGCTATGAACTCTCTCGTATTGTCAAATTTGCTAATAAGCATGACATTCCTTGGATGGTGCTCGGTAATGCCAGTAATTTGATTGTCCGTGACGGTGGTATCAGAGGGTTTGTGATTATGTTTGACAGACTTAATGGTATTGCAGTTAATGGTTATCAAATTGAAGCTGAAGCGGGGGCTAATTTGATTGCGACAACCAAGGTGGCTCGTTTCCAAAGTTTGACAGGTTTTGAATTTGCAGCGGGGATTCCAGGTAGTGTTGGTGGTGCCGTCTTTATGAATGCGGGTGCCTATGGTGGTGAGATTGCTCATATCTTGGTTTCTACTCAGGTTCTTACAAAAGACGGTGATATTCGTACGATTGATGCAAGAGATATGCGTTTTGGTTATCGTCGTTCGGTGCTCCAAGAAACAGGTGAAGTGGTTATTTCAGCTAAATTTAACCTCAAACCAGGAGACTACGAGCAAATCAAGAATGAGATGAATCGTCTCAATCATTTGCGAGAGCTTAAACAACCTCTTGAATACCCTTCATGTGGTTCGGTCTTTAAACGCCCACCAGGTCATTTTGCTGGTCAGCTGATTATGGAAGCCAACCTCAAGGGACATCGTATCGGGGGTGTTGAGGTGTCAACTAAGCACGCTGGTTTCATGGTTAATGTTGATCAAGGAACAGCAAAAGACTATGAAGACCTTATTTCAGATGTTATAGCTAAGGTTAAGGAAAATTCAGGTGTTACACTAGAGCCTGAAGTACGTATCATTGGCGACGAATTAAACTAATAAAACCCTATCCCTATATTTGCTATCCATGGAGGATTTATGACAATTGACTAATCCGATTATTGCCTTTCGAAATGTCTCAAAAGTGTTTGAAGACAGTGGCACACAAGTTTTAAAAGACATCAACTTTGAACTAGAAGAAGGTAAGTTCTATACCCTTCTTGGGGCTTCTGGTTCTGGTAAATCAACGATTTTGAACATCATTGCAGGTCTATTAGATGCGACCAGTGGTGACGTCCTTTTGGATGGAAAACGTATCAATGATATTCCTATCAATAAAAGGGATGTTCACACCGTTTTCCAATCTTATGCCCTCTTTCCACATATGAATGTCTTTGACAATGTGGCTTTTGCCCTTAAATTGAAAAAGGTGCCTAAAAAGGAAATTGAAGAGCGTGTAGAAGAAGCCTTAAAGATGGTTCAACTAGATGGTTATCAAAAGCGCTCGATTCAAAAATTATCAGGTGGTCAACGCCAACGTGTAGCCATTGCTCGTGCGATTATCAATCAGCCACGTGTGGTCCTTTTGGATGAGCCCTTGTCAGCACTGGATTTGAAACTACGTACTGAAATGCAATACGAGTTGCGCGAATTGCAACAACGTTTAGGAATTACTTTTGTCTTTGTCACTCACGACCAGGAAGAGGCCTTGGCCATGTCGGACTGGATTTTTGTTATGAATGATGGTGAAATTGTTCAATCAGGAACTCCGGTTGATATCTATGACGAACCGATCAATCACTTCGTTGCAACCTTTATTGGAGAATCTAACATCCTACCAGGCGTTATGATTGAGGATTATTTGGTTGAGTTCAATGGGAAACGTTTTGAATCTGTTGATGGAGGAATGCGTCCTAATGAGCCTGTCGAAGTGGTGATTCGTCCTGAAGATTTACAGATTACACTTCCTGAGGAAGGCAAATTGCAAGTTCGCGTGGAAACTCAGCTCTTCCGTGGGGTCCACTATGAAATCATTGCCTATGACAATCTTGGTAATGAATGGATGATTCACTCAACCCGTAAGGCGATTGAGGGTGAGATTATCGGTCTTGATTTTGCGCCTGAGGATATTCATATCATGCGTCTTAATGAGACAGAAGAAGAATTCGATGCGCGTATTGAAGAATATGTGGAAGTGGAAGAGCATGAAGATGGCTTGATTAATGCCATTGAGGAGGAGCGCTATGAAGAAAACAGCTAGCCTCTTCTCGGTTCCTTACCTCCTTTGGCTCCTACTCTTCGTGGTTGCTCCAGTGCTCATGCTACTCTATCAGTCTTTCTTTGATATCAGTGGCAACTTTACTTTGGACAATTATGGTACCTTCTTTTCCAGTTGGACTTACTTAAGGATGAGTTTTAACTCGGTTCTTTATGCAGCCATCATTACTCTGGTAACCCTTCTCATTTCTTATCCGACGGCATATCTTTTAACCAGACTAAAGCATAAGCAACTTTGGTTGATGTTGGTCATTTTGCCGACCTGGGTCAACCTCCTTCTGAAAGCCTATGCTTTTATGGGGATTTTTGGGCAACAAGGTGGTATCAATGCCTTTCTCGGCTTCTTTGGGATTGCACCCATGCAAATTCTCTTTACGGATTTCTCCTTCATTTTCGTGGCTAGCTACATTGAAATTCCCTTTATGATTCTACCGATTTTCAATGCACTGGATGATTTGGATGAAAATATTGTGAATGCGAGTAAAGATTTGGGAGCCAATGATTGGCAGACCTTTACCAAGGTTATTTTTCCCTTATCGCTCAATGGGGTACGCTCTGGTGTCCAGTCTGTCTTTATTCCTAGTCTCAGCCTCTTTATGCTGACACGCTTGATTGGTGGGAACCGAGTGATTACCCTAGGGACAGCTATTGAACAGCACTTCCTCACGACACAAAACTGGGGAATGGGTGCAACCATTGGTGTTGTTCTTATTGCTGCCATGATTGCGACCATGTGGTTAACAAAGGAGAGACGTCAATGAAAAAATTTGCAAATCTCTATTTAGCTTTTGTCTTTGTTATCCTCTATCTGCCAATCTTCTATTTAATCGCCTATTCTTTCAATAGTGGTGGCGATATGAATAGCTTCACTGGCTTTACTCTGGATAACTACCAGAGCATGTTTTCAGATAGCCGACTCATGTTAATTCTGGCTCAAACCTTCTTTTTAGCTTTCCTTAGTGCTCTTCTGGCGACGATTATTGGTACCTTTGGGTCTATCTTTATCTATGAGAGCAAACAGAAGCAGCAGACTGGGATTTTATCTCTAAATAACGTACTCATGGTTGCACCAGACGTTATGATTGGTGCGAGTTTCTTGATTCTCTTTACCTTGATAGGTTTCCAACTCGGTTTTGTATCGGTTTTGTTGAGTCACATTGCCTTCTCAATCCCAATCGTGGTTCTCATGGTTTTACCACGTCTCAAGGAAATGAATCGAGACATGGTGAATGCAGCATATGACCTGGGTGCGACCCAATGGCAGATGTTACGTGAGGTTATGTTGCCATACTTGACACCTGGTATTATCGCTGGTTATTTCATGGCCTTTACCTATTCTTTGGACGACTTCGCAGTAACCTTCTTTGTTACGGGGAATGGTTTTTCAACACTTGCTGTGGAAATATACTCACGTGCCCGTAAAGGGATTTCCTTGGAAATCAATGCCCTATCAACGGTTGTCTTCTTGTTCTCTATTCTTCTAGTCATTGGATATTATATGATTACCAAGGAGAGAAAGGAGGAGCACGATGCGTAAACTCTATCAATTTCTGGCAGGGATTTTAGCAATTATTTTCTTCCTTTGGGGAATTTTTGCCTACATGCAAAGTCGTACAGGAAATGTGTCGGACAAGCTTGTTATTTATAACTGGGGTGATTATATTGATCCTGATCTTTTGACCAAGTTCACTAAAGAAACAGGAATCAAGGTCCAGTACGAAACCTTTGATTCCAACGAAGCTATGTATACTAAGATTAAGCAAGGTGGTACGACATATGACATTGCTGTGCCGTCAGACTACACCATTGATAAAATGGTCAAGGAAGACCTTTTGGTGAAGTTGGATAAATCTAAAATCCATGGCTTTGACCAGATTGGCTCAAGTTTTAAGGGGCTTAGTTTCGATCCTAATAATGACTATTCCATCCCTTATTTCTGGGGGACAGTTGGAATCGTCTATAATACGAAATTGGTGAAAAAAGCACCTCAGCACTGGAATGATCTTTGGTCACCCGAATACAGAAACCAGATTATGCTGGTTGATGGCGCGCGTGAAGTCCTTGGCTTCTCACTCAATAGCCTGGGATATAGCTTGAATACCAAGAACATGACTGAATTACGTTTGGCTGAAACTAAACTTAATAGTCTGACACCAAATATCAAAGCTATTGTTGGTGATGAGATGAAGGGCTACATGGTTCAAGGTGATGCGGCTATTGGAGTAACCTTCTCAGGAGAAGCCAGTGAGATGCTTGATAAAAATGAGGACCTACGTTACGTTGTCCCATCTGAGGGCTCAAATCTTTGGTTTGATAATCTGGTCATTCCTAAGACTGTAAAGCATGAAAAAGAAGCCTATGCCTTTATCAACTTCATGCTTAAGCCGGAAAATGCAGCACAAAATGCTGAATATATCGGTTATGCGACACCTAATGAGGCAGCCAAAGCCTTACTTCCAAAGAGTATTACGGATGATAAAGCTTTTTATCCATCAGAATCAACCATCAAAAACCTTGAAGTCTATAATAACTTAGGTCAAAAATGGCTGGGAATCTATAACGATATTTATCTTCAAGTTAAGATGTATCGTAAATAAGTTTTTTGAGACCTAAGTTTTAGATGCAATCTAAAACGGTTCTTCAAACGATTTTATTTTAAAATTACGGAGAGGCTGAAACGCAATAGTTTCAGTCTTTTTCTTACATCGAAAAGTCTCGCCTGTTGCGTACAAGTCTCTCGATTAACAAGAGTTTCCAAGATTTTAGGAGTGCTGACACATAAGAGATTAAGAAAGTGTCTACTTTACACTATTCCGAACAAGCCATGCTATTTTTCTTGAAAAATTGTATTGCTGTGCTATAATAAAGCAAAGAAATTTTTAATGTTTATTTTGGAGGACTTAACATGCAAGCAGCATTTCTCTTTTTACTGATTTCATTCTTGATTATCTTGGGAATTCTCATCAGTATGCTTTATGTCGTACGTCAACAGTCAGTAGCTATCGTTGAACGTTTTGGACGCTATCAAAAAATCGCAACGAGTGGTATCCATATGCGTTTGCCATTTGGTATCGATAAAATTGCAGCTCGTATTCAACTGCGTTTGCTTCAAAGTGAGATTGTGGTCGAAACCAAGACCAAGGACAATGTCTTTGTCATGATGAATGTAGCCACTCAATATCGTGTAAATGAGCAAAATGTTACAGATGCTTACTACAAACTCATGCGTCCAGAGGCTCAAATTAAATCATACATTGAGGACGCCCTTCGTTCATCAGTTCCTAAATTGACGCTTGATGAGCTTTTTGAGAAAAAGGATGAGATTGCCCTTGAGGTTCAACACCAAGTAGCAGAAGAAATGACAACTTATGGTTATATCATTGTTAAGACTTTGATTACCAAAGTTGAACCAGATGCTGAAGTTAAGCAGTCTATGAACGAAATCAATGCTGCCCAACGTAAGCGTGTAGCAGCCCAAGAATTGGCAGAAGCTGATAAGATCAAGATTGTCACAGCAGCCGAAGCCGAAGCTGAAAAAGATCGTCTTCATGGTGTTGGTATTGCCCAACAACGTAAAGCTATCGTTGATGGTTTGGCTGAGTCTATTGCAGAACTAAAAGAGGCTAATGTGGGGATGTCTGAAGAGCAGATTATGTCTATTCTCTTGACTAACCAATATTTGGATACCCTTAATACTTTTGCGGCGAAAGGAAATCAAACCTTATTCTTGCCAAATAATCCAAACGGTGTGGATGATATTCGTACCCAAATTTTGTCAGCCTTGAAAGCAGATAATAAAAATTAAGCACAAAAAAAAGCCAGATCTATACGATCTGACTTTTTTGATTTATTTTTCTAGGAATTGAGCCAAACGAATAACTTCAATCTTATAGCCATCTGGATCAGTGATAAAGTAATACATTTTTGGTTTACCAGGAAGACCTGAGAGGTCTGTAACAGTGTATCCAGCCTCTTTGTGAGCTTGGTGTGTAGCTTCTAAATCATCGACACCAACAGCGATATGACCGTATCCATCTCCTAAATCATAGGCTTCGTGGTCATAATTGTAGGTTAATTCCAACTCGTAATCAGGATCATCTTCGAGTTGCAAGTAGACAAGGGTGAACTTATATTCTGGAAAATCATTTCGACGAGCTTCTTTGAAACCAAGAGCTTCTTTATAAAATTTAAGTGAGGCTTCTAGGTCCTTGACACGGACACAAGTGTGAAGAAATTTAGTCATGTGAGATACTCCTTTTATCTAATTCTGTAAGTTTATGATAGCATTTTGAAACCGTTTTTTCTACTATTAGCTCTTTTATGCTATAATGACGAAAAACAATCTGTGGAGGATGATTATGACGATTTTAGCGATTGATTTTGGAGGAACACAGGTAAAGTCAGCACTCGTTTCGGAGGAGTTTGCCATTGAAAAAAGTCTGCCGACGCAGTCATCTCCACAAACCTTGGACCAAGCTATTGATGTTATTGATCATATAGTTACTTCAGTTGAAGCTAAGCTATCAGGTATTGCTATTAGTGTTCCTGGGACGGTTGATACTGAGGAAGGTGTCATTTATCATGGTGGCTTATTGAGATTTTTCCATGGTTTTCGTATTAAAGAGGTCCTTGAAGCCAAGTACCATTTGCCTGTAATGGCTCTTAATGATGGTAAAGCGGCAGCCTTGGCAGAGCTAGCCACAGGTCATTTACAAGGAGTGACCAATGGTGCAGCCCTTGTTTTGGGTTCAGGCCTTGGTGGTGGACTTATAATTAATGGTAAACTTTTTCAAGGAAGTCACTTTCAAGCGGGCGAGTTGACCTTTATTTTACCAGTTCAAATGGAAAAAGTTGAGCCTTCATTGATGCGAGGCATGACTCTGTCAGCTGTAGGTTTAATTACCAAAATTAATGAAGAGTTAGGTAACTCTGACTTAAAGAATGGTTTAGCCGCATTTGAGGCAATTAATGTAGGAGATAAAATGGTCTATCCACTTTTTGAAAGCTATTGCCGTAACTTAGCCATTACCATTTTGAATCTTCAAACCATTTTTGATATGGAAACCTTTGTTATTGGAGGTGGTATTTCAGCCCAGCCTATTCTTATCGAGGAGGTCAATCGCCAGTTTGATAAGGTTCACCATGAGATTGACTTTATTGGTAAAATCATTAAACGTCCGAAGATTGTAGCCTGTTATCATCATAATGGAGCTAATCTGATTGGAGCAGTTTATTTTCTTAAGCAGAAATAAACGGATACTAAAATCAAAACTTGATAGAAAAATACATAAAATGCCTAACTTTTTAAAGATGAACGGTTAATTCCGTTCGTTTTTTACTGTTAGGACTTTACAATATTCAGAAAATTCGCTATAATGGGACCATTAAAATTTTGGAGGTGTCTTTATGACAATTTATAATTTCTCAGCAGGACCTGCTACATTACCAAAACCAGTGCTTGAAAAAGCGCAGGCTGAATTGCTTAACTATCAAGATTCCGGTATGTCCGTGCTAGAAATGTCCCACCGTTCTCCAGAATTTGACAAGATCGTTAAAGATGCGGAAGCGACACTTCGTGAGCTCATGGCCATTCCTGATAACTATAAGGTTATTTTCTTGCAAGGTGGTGCTTCAACACAATTTACAATGGTCCCACTTAACCTCGCTCAAGGTAAGAAAGCTTACTACCTTGTAGGTGGTTCATGGGGTAAAAAAGCTTATACAGAAGCTGTTAAACTTTCAAAAACCATTCCTTTCGAACCAATTCTTTTGGCCTCTTCAGAAGAAACTGTTTACGATCACATCCCAAGTTTTGACCCAGCAACAATTGATCCAGAAGCTGCCTATGTTCACTTGACAACGAACAATACCATTGAAGGTACAGCTATCTACGATTTGCCTGATACTAACGGTGTGCCAATTGTAGCTGATATGTCTTCAAATATTTTGGCTGCTCGCTACAATATTGAGGACTTTGCCCTTATCTACGCTGGAGCTCAAAAAAATATCGGACCAGCTGGTGTAACAGTAGTTATCGTTCGTGAGGACTTCCTAAATGACCAGCCACAATTGTCTGCCATGTTGGATTACCGTATTCAAGCTGAAGCAGGATCACTTTACAATACACCACCATGTTTCAACATCTATATTTCAAAACTCGTCTTTGACTGGGTTAAAAATGAAATTGGTGGCGTAGACAAGATGGCTGAAATTCAACGCGAAAAATCAGGTCTTCTCTACGATTATATTGAGTCATCTGATTTCTACACAAACCCTGTCAAAGATGCCAAGGATCGATCTGTCTGCAACATTCCATTCGTCACACCAAGTAAAGAGTTGGATGCTAAGTTTGTAGCAGAAGCAGATGCTCTTGGTTTCAAGAATATCAAAGGACACCGTTCAGTAGGTGGTATGCGTGCTAGTGTTTATAATGCTTTCCCACGTCAAGGTGTGCTTGATTTGATTGACTTCATGAAGAAATTTGAAGCCGAAAATAAATAATTAGGTAAAGAGATGGAAATTAGACAAGCCTTTCCAAATGAAATTGGGGCTATTATGACTGTCATTGAGAGTGCTAGAACTGCTTTAGCAGAAGCTGGTAGCACCCAATGGCAAGGAGCTGATGGTTACCCTACTGAAGAAACAATCTTCGACGATGTCCTTAAGGGACAGGCCTATGTAGGACTCATTGATGGTCAAATTGTTTCTTATGCTGCGGTGATTACTGATGGAGACCCTGCTTACGACAAAATCTATGATGGAGACTGGAAACATCACAATAAGCGCTACATTACTTTCCATAGGGTTGCTGTTTTGACTGAGGTTACGGGTCAAAGGGTCGCTCAAACCTTTATTCAAGGTCTTATTGAGGGAACTGATGCTCATGATTTTCGTTGTGACACGCATGAAAAGAATCTTATCATGCAGCATATTTTGGAGAAACTTGGCTATGTCTATTGTGGCAAGGTCCCTATTGATGGTGAACGTCTTGCTTATCAGAAAATCAAAACCAAGCGTGAGAAAGCCCTTTACCAAGAAGTTGATGAAGCAGCTCACCACGGGATACATTGATTTAAGAGGAATAAAATTATGGTATTTAGTGTAAAAACATATAACAATATTAACCAGATTGGTTTGAAGGAACTTGGAAATCATTTCCAAATTGATGGTGATTTAGCGGAAAATCCAGATGCCTACATCATTCGTAGTCAAAATCTCCATAATACCGTCTTCCCTGATAACCTGAAAGCTATTGCGCGTGCTGGTGCAGGAACTAACAATATTCCAGTTGACGAAGCAACTGAAAAAGGAATTGTTGTCTTCAATACTCCAGGTGCCAATGCTAACGCTGTTAAAGAAGCTGTTCTGGCCTCTATCTTACTCTCAGCACGTGACTATATTGCGGCCAATGCTTGGGTTAACACACTTAGTGGTGACGATGTTCCTAAACAAATTGAAGCAGGGAAGAAACAGTTTGCTGGTAACGAGATTGCTGGTAAGACCCTTGGTGTTATCGGGCTTGGTGCTATTGGTGCACGTATTGCCAATGATGCTTACCGTTTGGGTATGAAGGTCTATGGTTACGATCCATACGTTTCTATTGAAGCAGCTTGGAATATTTCTCACCATGTAAGACGTGTTTCTGATCTCAAAGAGATTTTTGAAAACTGTGATTATATCACTGTCCACGTTCCATTGACACCTGACACAAAAGGAACTTTCAATGCGGATGCCTTTAACCTTATGCAAAAAGGGACAACTATCATTAACTTTGCCCGTGCAGAGTTGGTAGATAACGATGCCCTCTTTGATGCTTTGGAAACAGGTGTGGTTAAACGTTATATCACCGACTTTGGTACAGAAGAGCTACTTAACAAACCTCATGTGACTGTCTTCCCACACGTTGGAGGATCAACAGGTGAAGCAGAACTTAACTGTGCGATTATGGCCGGTCAAACCATTCGTCGTTTCATGGAAACAGGTGAGATTGTTAACTCTGTTAACTTCCCACGTGTGCAACAGGCCTTGAGTGCCCCATACCGTATCACCTTGATTAATAAAAACGTGCCTAATATTGTGGCTCGTATCTCTACAGCGGTTTCTGATTTTAATATCAATATTGATAACATCATCAACCGTTCTAAGGGAGACTATGCCTATACACTTCTTGACCTTGATGAAACAGACAAGTCTAAGATTGATGAATTGGTTGCTAAGTTTGAGGCTAGCGACAATATCGTTCGTGTGCGTTTGATTAAAGGTAAATAATAAGAGTTAATTGACAGGAACAAGAGATTCCTGTCTTTTTGTTATAATAAATATATGTTTTATCGTCAGTATTATTTATCTCCTATTGGACGCTTGTGTTTGGTGGCAAGTGACCAAGCGCTTTATGGCATTTGGTTGGAGGGACAAAATCATTATCAGGCTGGTCTTGATGAAGAGAACTTAGTAGATGCTTCAAATTCTATCTTAGAAATGTCCAGGGCATGGTTGGATGCCTATTTTAAAGGTGACAAACCATGTCCAGCCGATCTCCCTTTAGCTGATAGAGGGACCGCTTTTCAACAAAAGGTTTGGTCAGCTTTAAGAGCTATTCCATATGGTCAAAGCAGTTCTTATGGTCAGATTGGTAAGGCAATCTCATGTCAATCAGCACAGGCTGTAGGAACTGCTGTTGGTAAGAATCCATGGTTGGTTCTCGTTCCTTGTCATCGGGTTCTTCCTAGTAGTGGTCATATAGGAAAATATGCGGCAGGAGAGGATGCCAAGCGTTTCTTACTCCGTTTGGAAGGCCTTAGGTTTGACAAGTCTTAGACAGATATTTTATGCTAGAAAAAAGGAGAAAAACATGTACACTTTTTATGAATATCCAAAATGTAGCACTTGTCGTAAGGCAAAAGCTGAACTCAATCAATTAGGTCTTGAGGTCGATTCTATTAATATTAAGGAAAATCCTCCCTCAGCTCAATTTTTAAAAGAGCTTCTAGAGGGGTCAGATTTAGAACTCAAGAAATTCTTTAATACGAGTGGACAATCCTATCGTTCTCTAGGTTTAAAAGATAAGCTACCAACATTGTCTCTTGATGAAGCTGTTGATCTCTTGGCCTCAGATGGGATGTTGATAAAACGTCCTATCTTGATTAAAGATGGAAAGGTTTTACAGGTTGGTTACCGTAGTCCTTACCAAAACTTAAATTTATAAAAAATAAGCAAAATGTCTTGCCACGCTAAACAGTGATATGGTAAGATATAAACAGTTGCCGCTATAGTTAAATGGTATAATAGAGCAATGGTAATGCTCCGTTCCGAGTTCAATTCTCGGTGGTGGCATCTGTGAATAGATCCAGCCTTAGGGCTGGATTTTTTTATGTTTTAAGGAGTTGATTTGCTATTGATGATTTTTCGAAAGAATTTACTGAAAACTCTTGAAATTCAAAATAAAAGGAGTAGACTAATAGGTGATTAAACCTAGGAGGCAACTCGTGAAATATTACGTTCAATTCATGTTGATTTGTTTGTTTGCCGTTATTGGTGAAGCTCTATCAACCTTTTTTAAATTACCTATACCTGGAAGTATCATTGGCTTATTCTTGCTTCTGATTGCTCTACAGTTAAAGTGGATTCGTCTACGTCATATCCATGCTGTGGCAGAATTTTTAATAGCCAATATGACTATCCTTTTTTTGCCAGCAGGTGTCGGTATTATGGAACGCTGGAATGCTATTTCGGAGAATATTGTTCCAATTATTTTGATTATTATGGGTGCCTTGGTGCTTAATATTGTAGTGATTGCAATAGTTGTCGTCTTTATCAAAAAACACTTTGAAGGCGATTATGAGGAGGTTAAGCGTGGCTGATTTTTTTAACACACCCTTGTTTGGTTTAACCCTTTCAGTATTGGCTTACACACTGGGGCTTCTGATTTATCGCCGTTTCCCTAATCCTTTGACAACGCCTCTTCTTGTGTCAACTGCCTTGATTATTGTCATTTTGCACTATACAGGCATTTCTTACAAGGATTACTACGTCGGTGGCTCTTATCTTAACAGTTTGATTATTCCTTCAACAGTTGCTCTAGCTGTCCCTTTTTATAAAAATCTCCACCTTATGCGTCATCACTATAAGAGTATCTTAATTGGGTCAACAGTTGCCTGTGTTCTTAACACTACTTATACCGCCTTGATTGCTAAGCTTTTTGGTATGAATTATTTCCTTGCTATCTCTCTCTTTCCTAAGTCTGTAACGACTGCCATGGCTGTAGGAATTTCGGAAAAAATGCAGGGGATTACAACAGTGACCTTGGTGGTAGTTGTTATTACGGGAATCTTAACCTCAGTTTTAGGACCAGTCTTTTTAAAGATGATAGGCATTAAAGACCCAGTCGCTATCGGTCTGTCCCTAGGAGGAACTGGGCATGCCGTTGGCACTGGAACTGCTTTCAGATATGGTCAGGTTGCAGGTGCCATGGGTGGTTTATCAATCGCTGTAACAGGGATTTTATATGTCTTTATTAGTCCTATTGTGGCTAGTTTAATTCTGAGATAAAAAATTAAGGTTTGGATAGGTTTTCCAAGCCTTTTTAGCTATGAAAAACAAGCAAAATCTGACCTTTTATGTTATAATTAAGGTTATGAATTATGGAGATTATATCTGGGATTTAGGTGGTACCTTGTTGGATAATTACCAGGTATCAACCCAAGCCTTTATAGCAACTTTAGAACAATTTGAGCGTACAGCAGAAAGTCAAGCAGTCTATGATGCCCTTAAGGTATCAACGAGTACTGCCATTGCCAAGTTTGCGCCTGATATAACTGATTTTCGAACCCTCTATAAGCAAGAGGAAGCCAAACATTTACAAGAACCTGTGCTTTTTGAAGGTGCTAAGGATGTCCTTGCTAAGATTGTGGCTGAGGGCGGACGTAATTTCTTGGTTAGCCACCGTAATCACTTGGTGCTAGATATCCTTGATAGAGCAGAGATTGCTCATTATTTTACAGAGGTTGTAACTTCTGAAAATGGTTTTGCTAGAAAACCTAGTCCAGATAGTTTCCTTTATTTAATTAAAAAATACGATATTAAACATGGCTTGGTCATTGGTGACCGCCAGATAGATATAGAGGCAGGAAAAGCAGCGGGTCTGGATACCTTGCTTGTTGATGGCCATAAATCATTATTGGAGATTGTGACATAAATGACTGATGAATTAAAAAATCTTGAAGAAAAAGCGCAAGAATATGATGCCAGCCAGATTCAAGTCCTAGAGGGACTTGAAGCGGTACGTATGCGCCCGGGTATGTATATTGGCTCAACCTCAAAAGAGGGATTGCATCATTTGGTATGGGAGATTGTCGATAACTCAATCGATGAGGCCTTGGCTGGTTTCGCCACTCATATTCAAGTCTTTATTGAGCCGGACAATTCTATTACGGTTGTCGATGATGGTCGTGGTATTCCAGTCGATATCCAAGAAAAAACTGGCCGCCCTGCGGTAGAAACTGTCTTTACAGTACTTCACGCTGGTGGTAAATTCGGCGGAGGCGGTTATAAGGTCTCTGGTGGTTTGCACGGGGTTGGTTCTTCGGTCGTTAATGCCCTCTCAACACAACTTGATGTTAAGGTTTATAAAAACGGACATATCCACTTCCAAGAGTATAAACGTGGGGTAGTGGTAGCAGATTTGGCAGTAATTGGTGAAACAGAGAAACATGGTACGACTGTTCACTTTACGCCAGACCCAGAGATTTTCCAAGAGACAACCGAGTTTGATTTTGGAAAATTGGCTAAACGTATCCAAGAATTAGCCTTTTTGAACAAGGGGCTCCGTATCTCTATCACAGATAAGCGTGAAGGTCTCGAACAAGAGAAACATTATCACTACGAAGGTGGTATCACATCTTATGTGAAATACATCAATGAAAACAAGGATGTTATCTTTGATGAACCTATCTACACTGATGGTGAGATGGATGGTATTTCGGTTGAAGTTGCTATGCAATACACGACTGGCTACCATGAAACGGTAATGAGTTTTGCTAACAACATTCACACCCATGAGGGTGGTACTCACGAACAAGGTTTCCGAACAGCCTTAACGCGTGTCATTAATGACTATGCACGTCAGAATAAGATTCTTAAAGAAAAAGATGATAATTTGACAGGGGATGATGTTCGTGAAGGTTTGACTGCTATCATCTCTGTTAAACATCCAAACCCACAGTTTGAAGGTCAAACCAAGACCAAGCTTGGAAACTCTGAAGTGGTTAAGATTACCAATCGTCTCTTCAGTGAAGCTTTGAGTCGCTTCCTCTTGGAAAATCCTGCTATCGCTAAGAAGATTGTTGAAAAAGGGATTTTGGCTTCTAAGGCCCGTATCGCCGCTAAGCGTGCCCGTGAAGTGACACGTAAGAAGTCAGGTCTTGAAATTTCTAACCTTCCAGGGAAGTTGGCAGACTGTTCATCAAATAATGCTGAAATGAATGAACTTTTCATTGTCGAAGGGGACTCAGCCGGTGGATCTGCTAAATCAGGTCGTAACCGTGAATTCCAAGCTATTCTGCCAATTCGAGGTAAGATTTTGAACGTTGAAAAGGCTAGCATGGATAAGATTCTAGCCAATGAAGAAATTCGTTCTCTCTTCACAGCTATGGGAACAGGTTTTGGAGCTGAATTTGATGTCAGCAAGGCTCGTTACCACAAGTTGGTAATCATGACCGATGCCGATGTCGATGGGGCCCACATCCGTACTTTGCTTCTGACTTTGATTTACCGCTTTATGCGTCCAGTCTTGGAAGCAGGCTATGTCTACATTGCTCAACCACCAATTTATGGGGTTAAGGTTGGTTCTGAGATTAAAGAATACATCCAACCTGGTGCCGATCAAGAAGACAAATTGCGTGCTGCTCTTGAAAAGTATAGTGTGGGACGTTCAAAACCTACAGTACAACGTTATAAAGGTTTGGGTGAAATGGATGACCACCAACTTTGGGAAACAACCATGGACCCTGAAAATCGTTTGATGGCACGTGTTTCTGTTGATGACGCTGCAGAAGCAGATAAGATTTTCGATATGCTGATGGGAGACAAGGTTGAACCTCGCCGCGAATTTATCGAAGAAAATGCCGTTTACAGTACTCTAGATATCTAATATTCTTTTAGAAAAGGGTGCAATGCTAGGATAACTATGATATAATCGTAATGTTATTCTACATTTATGAACATAATAGACGATTAAGGAGAAACTATGTCTAGCGGAATTGTTTTACTGATTGTAGTGGTAGTTATACTCGTAATTATCGCTTACTTAGTCGGTATTCTTATTAGAAAACGAAATGATTCGCGGATTGCACAGCTTGAAGAACGCAAGCAAAAATTGTTTGACTTGCCAATTAACGAAGAAATTGAAGAAGTTAAAAAGCTTCACTTGATTGGACAAAGTCAAACAACATTCCGTGAATGGAATCAGAAATGGATTGATATCTCGACAAATTCATTCGCAGATATTGAAAATCATATTTTTGAAGCTGAAAATATGAACGATACCTTCCATTTCTTCAAGGCTAGTGGTGAAATCAATAATATTGAGAGTCAGTTAGATCTTGTGGAAGAAGACATTAAGTCTATCCGTGAGGCGCTCTCAACCTTGAAAGAACAAGAAGAAAAGAACAGTGCTCGCGTTAAACACGCACTTGACTTGTACGAAGAGTTGCAAAATTCTATCGAGGAAAACTCTGATAATTTTGGCTCTACTATGAGTGAAATCAATAAACAGCTTAAAAACATTGAAGCAGAGTTTGCTGAATTCGTGACTCTTAACTCATCAGGTGACCCTGTTGAGGCATCAACCATTTTGGATCGTGCAGAGGAGCACACCATTGCTTTGGGTCAAATTTCAGAGAAGATTCCTGCTATTGTAGCTAAGTTGGAAGATGATTTCCCAGATCAGTTGGATGATTTGGAATCTGGCTATCGCAAGTTGATTGAGCAAAATTATCACTTCCCTGAGAAAAATATCGAACGTCGCTTCCAGGAAATTCGTGAAGCTATCCGTTCAAACTCAAGTGAGTTGGTTTCTCTTGATCTGGATCGCGCGGAAGAAGAAAACGCTGAGATTCAAGAAAAAATTGATAACTTGTATAGCATTTTTGAACGTGAAATTGCCTCATATAAGGTTGTTATGCGTCAAAAGAAAATTTTGCCAGATTATCTCAAGCATGCTAAAGAAAACAACAAGAAACTTCAAGAAGAGCTTGAGCGTCTCATGTTGACTTACATCTTCGATGAAACATATGCGGCAGATGTTCGTAGCTTTGCATCTGATATTTCAGGTGTGGAGACGGCTGTTCTTCCAACTCTTGAAAACTTTGAAACTCAGGTGAAACCATTCTCAGAACTTGAGAAAATCTTTGAAAAGAGTCTTAATACCTTGTCAGCTGTTGAAAACGGTCAGGTTGAGGTCTTTGAAAATCTTCTGGCTATTGAGAAAAACGAAGCTAAAGCACGTGAAGAGCTTGATGTTTATGTTAATAAATTGCATGTTATCAAGCGTTACATGGAAAAACGTAACCTGCCAGGTATTCCTCAGTCCTTCTTGAGTGTATTCTTCTCAACTAGTGCTCAAATTGAGGCCCTTATGGACGAACTTAGCCGTGGCCGTATTAATATTGATGCGGTAATGCGTTTGACAGAAACATCTAAAAACGCCATTGATCATTTGGAAGAGACTGCTTACTTGGTTGTTCAAAATGCAACCTTGACTGAGCAACTCTTGCAATACTCAAACCGCTACCGTTCGTTCGAACCTGCTGTTCAAAGTAGCTTTGAGCATGCACTTAAATTGTTTGAGGTTGATCATGATTATGATGCATCTTTGGAAGAAATCTCTTATGCCTTGGAAACAGTTGAACCAGGTGTGACAGATCGTTTTGTATCATCTTACGAGAAGACACGCGAACAAATTCGTATGTAAGAGAAAGATTCTGGACTACGGTCCAGAATTTTTTGTAAGGTCCGTTTTTCATTTCATATTTGAATTAAATCTAGTGAAGGCTTATATAGACATCGAAGAATCGAGGTAATTATGTCAGAAGTTAAAGGTTTATTAGTTATGGACGTAGATTCTACGCTAGTCCAAGAAGAAGTTATTGATTTATTGGGAGAAGAAGCAGGCGTTGGTCAAAAGGTTGCTGAAATCACAGAGCGTGCCATGCGTGGAGAATTGGATTTTAGACAGGCCTTGAATGAGCGTGTGGCGACCCTCAAGGGATTGCCAGAGAGTATATTTGACAAGGTCTACGCCCGTATTCATTTCAACAAGGGAGCCAAGGAACTTGTAGATGAACTCCACGCCCGTGGCTTTAAGGTAGGCTTGGTTTCTGGAGGTTTCCATGAGACTGTGGATAGACTAGCAGTTGAAGTAGGAATCGATTATGTTAAGGCTAATCACCTAGAGGTGGTTGACGGTGTCTTAACTGGTAAGGTCTATGGTGACATTGTCACCAAAGATGTCAAGGTAGCCAAACTCAAAGATTGGGCAGCAGAAAATGGTCTCGAACTCTCGCAAACCATTGCTATGGGTGATGGAGCCAATGATTTGCCTATGATTAAGACAGCTGGCATAGGTATCGCCTTTTGTGCCAAACCAATTGTCCGTCAACAAGCTCCTTACCAAATCACAGAACCAGATTTGTATAAGGTGATTGAGATTTTGGATGAGGTTAAGAAATAGTAGCTATAAAAAGAGTCCTTTGGATAATTCCAAGGGACTTTTGGGGCAACAAAAAAGCACCGAATCGGTGCCACTTTCTCAAGTTGAATACGGACTAAGCCTTATTTTAACTTTGCTGTATTGTTTCGAATGGTTTCAATACCTTTGTTATAACGATTTTCGGTTGACTTCTCTTAAAACTCATCTTATCATAGAGGAGCATAGTATTGAAATGGGGGAAGAGACATGTTATACGAATATCCAGCGATTTTTCACACGATTGAGGAAGGTTATCAAATTAGTTTTCCTGATTTTGGTCGTAGCATTAGGGCAGATTCTTTACCTCTTGCCATGACAAAAGCGTCTGTGTTCTTATCACATATTATTAAGGGGTATGGAGATAAGGCTTTACCTGAGCCGACTGCGGTAAGTAGCATTCCTAATGAGGAAGAGCTCGTCGTGTTAATCCAAACAGAGCTTGATTAAGACTAAAAACTCTCGGAAGATTAATTCCCGAGAGTTTTAGGTTTTATTGGCCACATAGACGCCCAAGACGACTAAAATTCCTGCAAAAATTTGTAAATGCGAGAAGGGTTCTCCTAAGACAACGACAGCCGCTAGAATTGAGATAATTGTCGAAATCCCAATAAAGGATGCTGTTCGGTTAACCCCGATAGTTGCGATGGCAAAATTTGATAGAAGATAGCCCAGAACACTGCATCCCAAGCCTTGATAAAGGATGGTGATAGTGAATTTTGGATTGGTCACAGGGAGTAGCAAGAGCTCTTTCAAATCGCCTGCTAGAAAGCCTTGGCTGAGAGCAAAGAGTCCAAATGTCAGGCAACCACTGGCAAGCATATAATAAGTAATCTCAAGGCTACTGAATTGACTAGCCCTTTCAACATCAACGCAATACAGGGCGTAGGAGACAACTGCTAGACCTAGAATCAAGTAGCCCACCAGGGAGAAGTGGGTAGAACCGCCAGCAGCAAAGACAGCAATGATAATACCGATGAGGGTTGTAATGACACCGACCACTTGCCAACGACTTGGCCATTCTTTCAAAATAAGACTAGACATGATAAGGGCAACGACTGGGATGCAGGCGAGAAAGGCTCCACTTTCAGAGGCAGTAGTCATCCGAATCCCAATCGTTTCGCAGATAAAATAGATAATAGGATTAAGAATGGCAATACGTGTCAGAGGTTTAAGATTTCTACCGTTAATTGTTATCCGACGTCGACTGATGAGAAAATAGAGGTTAATAAAAAGGAAGGCTGTGACAAAACGCCAAGAGATTAAAGCCAGGTCACTGACCTGTGCTGTAATAGATTTGGTAAAGATAAAACTGAGCCCAAAGAGAATCTCACAAGTCGCTGCAGCCAAACATCCCAAGATGATTTTATTTTTCATTGTCTCACCTCCTGAATTTGGATTTCCACGCCTATTATAGCACTTTCAGGAAGCGTTTACATCAATTTAAATCTAAAAAATAGACTAGCAGAATAGCTAGCCTTTTTTATCTTATTTAGTTACCAATTGAAACAGTTCCGTCTGATCCGACTTTGACGTTTGTACCGTCTTGGCTATTAACTTCGACTGAACCATCTTGACCAACTGTTGCGCTGTTACCTTCGCTATCGTTAGCTTCTACAGTGTTGTTGCCGTTTGTTTTTGCTGAGTTACCGTTTCCATCGCTGACTTCAGTTGATCCATCTTTGTTGACTTTTACTGAAGCACTTGAATCAGTTGAAGAAGATTCTTTGGTCACCTTGCTTGATGATGGTGCTGAAGATGACGAGTCAGTTTTGTCTTTAGAGTTGCCACATGCTGCTAAGGTCAATAAGGCAAGAACTGAGACAGAGGCTAAAGTTAATTTAGAAAATGTTTTCATAATAGTCTCCCTTTTTTCTTAATAAATTCATTTTAAATGAAAAAACAAAATTTTAAAAGCGCTCCCAGTCGTTTTTACTCAACTGGAATCCCTAGGTAATATCAGTGTTGTACAAGACTAATCTATTGGAAAATAAGAGTTAAAAACCCTTACGCTTTCTGTTTTTTTGATAGATATTTCAAATCGTTCAGCTCGGTCCTTAAGCCTCTCTTTGTTATAATAATAAAAACAGATTGAGGTGATATGATGTATCAAACAACAATTAAAGGTGACAAACGATTCCATTCACTTTCAGAGGGGTATGGAGCACCTGTAGAACTTTTTGGCTATACGGAAGATGGGGAAACACCTATGAGCCTGGTGAATATTGCTTTGGCTTCTTGCGTGACCATGTGTCTACAGAGTTATTTTGCCGAGTATCAGGGAATTGAGGAGCTTGCTATTCAGGTTGATTCCAACTATGAAGAAGGGCATTTCACACTTGCGATTCATTTACCTAAGGATCTGATTTTGGAAAATGAACAAGAACTCTTGGCTTTTGTGGATAATTATTGTCGAGTGAAGAAGCTTTTTCGTGAAGATATTAAGGTTGATATTAGCTTAGCCAAATAAGCTTATTATCCTTTATGAACTTCGTGTTATACTAGTAGATATAGACGTGTCATTTCACTAGGTGTGGAATGAGCAACGATAGGAGGGCTTGCTATGGAAGACAAACTACATGAGATTCGTGTATTTGAGAATTTTCAAGAAGAACTATTTGAAACGGGACATGTTATCGTGATAACTAAAGTAGTCGAGAAGTCCCTGAATTATTTTGGTAATGCTCATGGGGGATATCTGTTTACGCTTTGTGACCAGGTCGCAGGGCTCGTGGCCATTTCAACAGGTGACTATGCGGTGACGCTTCAGTCTAATATCAATTATCTTAAGGCAGGGCATTTGTCTGACCAACTCAAGATTGAAGGATTATGTGTTCATAATGGTAAGACGACTAAGGTGGTGGAAGTTGTCATTACTAATCAGGAAGAGAAAATTCTTACAAGGGCTACATTTACTATGTATGTGACAGGCTCGGTCGAGGAATAGAAAAGGAGCGTTTATGTCAGATTTTCAAACCATGGATGACTTTGCGGTCTTTGTTAATGACTACCTGACACCAAACCAACTGGGCGTTCAAGCATATTCCTATGCATCTGACCAGCAGGAGCTCTCTCTTCTGGTGACCATTGACGATTATGAGATGATGTGTCGTTGGCATGCTGTTTGGACTTTTTCAGGTTTACACCAGGCCTTCTTTCAGTCTGTAATGGACACTGACAACACCTTTTCAATTGATAGTGATAGCTTGGCTATGAAGGCTCGTTTAAGGGATCAAGAGCTCTTGTTTAAGGCAAACGGGCTTGAGATGATGGTTGTCGATTTGCCTGAACCTCTTTTTCGTTTAGCTGATGTGTCTTTTAACGAAGGAGGAAAGCACTTTACCTATCTTTGTGAAGATCAAAGTGTTGCAGCAGAAGATTGGGTCTTGGTTCCTATAGGCTCTGGTAATGCCGAAAAAGAAGCATTTGTAGAAAAGATTTCCTATGTCCTAGCGGACGAGGTTCCAGTTGAGCTGACAAAACTGAAAAAGGTGATTCAAAAGTTGGATTTAGTAACCGTTCGTTATGATGTGAGGGTTGTTCGGAAGGGATTTTTGAGTTTTTCAGGGATGGCTTTTGAAGGCGAGGAATTAGGTAAGCCAACAGACTTCCTTTGGGTACCTTTTTTAGCAGAACAAGATGATTTGGCTGTTCCTACCTATGGCATTCGGATCAATGATGGCAGCCGCAAGACTTATGTAACAGCCTTGGCTGGTGAGGATGATAGTATGGAAATGATTGCTCTAGCACCAGCTACTTATGCGGTATTTAAACTTAGAGGGCCTGCAACGGCAGCTGTTTGGGAGAGTTTTCACTATGCTAAGAACCATTTTGAAATGATTGACCAGCCCACTGTAGAGGTTTATCTGCCAGGAAATCGTCAGGCTGAAGATTATGAGATGGAAGTTTGGATTCCAATAAAGGAGGAAGTTTAGATGCGTCTGGATAAGTTTTTGGTAGACTGTGGTGTCGGGAGTCGTAGTCAGGTCAAGACCTTTCTAAAAAAGAAGCAAGTGACTGTAAATGGTCAAGTGGAGACGTCACCTAAGGCTCAGATTGATGAGAATAAAGACCGAATTGCTTACTTGGGTCAGGAGCTGACACATGAGACCTTTGTTTACTATCTTTTAAATAAGCCTCAGGGTGTCATTTCAGCAACAGAGGATGTCCATCACAAGACAGTGCTCGATTTACTTGATGACACAGCAAGACATAAGCAAGTTTTTCCAGTTGGTCGCTTGGATATTGACACTCATGGTCTTCTTCTATTGACCAATAATGGTGACTTAGCTCACGCCATGCTATCTCCAAAGAAACATGTGGACAAGATTTATCAAGCCAAGGTGGATGGTATCATGGATCAGGAGGATATTCTGGCTTTTGAAAAAGGTATTGAACTCAAAGACCACACTTGCCAACCAGCTAAACTAGAGATTGTATCCGTAGATAGGGATGCTGGGACTAGCTTGGTTCAGATTACCATTGCTGAGGGGAAATTCCATCAGGTTAAGCGTATGGTAGCTGCTTGTGGTAAGGAAGTGACAGAGTTACAACGTATGAGTATGGGGCCTTTAAGTCTGCCAGATGATTTAGAACTTGGTGCTTGGCGACGTTTAACCGAGGAGGAGTTGGAAGCTTTGGCTGTTTTTGGAATTCCTTTGGCTTAAGCTAGTTAAGAGTTGCGAAATGGGCAGATTTTTGTTACTATTATTGTGAAATAATAGAAGAAAAAACGAGGTAAATTCAAGTGGCATTTGGAGATAACGGACCACGTAAGAAATCATTTTTTGAACGTCTAACAGTATTGGTCGTTTTGATTATGCTATTAGTAACAGTTGGGGCATTGATTTTCCAAGCAGTCGCAGCTGTCCTTTAAGACGCTATCAAGCGTTTTTTTGTGTCTGTCAGAAATTCTCTCATATGAGAATGTCTTGATATAGGACACATGAATCAGAAAGAGAGATATAGAGATGAGTATGTTTTTAGATACAGCCAAGATTAGTGTCAAAGCTGGTCGTGGTGGTGACGGGATGGTCGCTTTCCGTCGTGAGAAATATGTACCCAATGGCGGTCCTTGGGGCGGTGACGGTGGTAAGGGTGGCTCAGTCATTTTCAAGGTTGACGAAGGCTTGCGTACCCTTATGGATTTCCGTTATAACCGTAAATTCAAGGCTAAGAATGGCGAAAAAGGGATGACCAAGGGAATGCATGGTCGAGGTGCTGAAGACCTCATCGTTAGCATCCCGCCAGGTACGACAGTTCGTGATGCTGAGACTGGCAAAGTTATTACTGATTTGGTTGAAGATGGCCAAGAGTTTGTCATTGCTCACGGTGGACGTGGTGGTCGAGGAAATATCCGTTTTGCAACACCTCGTAACCCTGCTCCTGAAATCGCTGAAAATGGTGAACCAGGTGAAGAACGCGAACTTCAATTGGAATTGAAGATTTTGGCTGATGTTGGTTTGGTTGGTTTCCCATCTGTTGGTAAATCAACGATTCTCAGTGTGGTAACGGCAGCAAAACCAAAGATTGGTGCCTATCATTTTACGACAATTGTTCCTAACTTGGGAATGGTCCGTACTAAGTCAGGTGAGAGCTTTGCTATGGCTGACCTTCCAGGATTGATTGAGGGGGCTAGTCAGGGTGTTGGTTTGGGAACGCAGTTCCTTCGCCACATTGAGCGTACACGTGTTATCCTCCATGTGATTGATATGTCAGCGAGTGAAGGACGTGATCCTTACGAGGATTATCTTCAGATCAATAAAGAGTTGGAAACTTACAACTTACGCTTGATGGAACGCCCACAAATTATTGTGGCTAATAAGATGGACATGCCTGAGGCTGAGGAAAACTTGAAAGAGTTTAAGGAAAAATTGGCTGCTAACTACGATGAATTCGATGAGTTGCCACAAATTTTCCCAATTTCAAGTTTGGCTCACCAAGGTTTGGAAAATCTCTTAGAAGCTACTGCAAAATTGCTTGATGAGACCGACGAATTCTTGCTTTATAGCGAAGATGATATGGAACAAGAAGAAGTTTACTACGGCTTTAACGAGGATGAACGTCCATTTGAAATTAGCCGTGACGACGATGCCTCATGGGTACTTTCTGGTGAGAAACTTGAAAAACTCTTTGTCATGACTAACATGGAACGTGACGAATCTATTATGAAATTTGCTCGTCAATTGCGTGGTATGGGAGTTGATGAAGCGCTTCGTGAACGTGGTGCTAAGGATGGGGACATTGTTCGTATCGGTAACTTCGAATTTGAGTTTGTGGATTGACGTTGAAAGACTCTCTAAGTGCCAAGCACTTGATAGTCTACGGCAGTCGCTATGGCGTTCTGCCTATCAACCTCACTAACTGCGTAAAGTCGGTATAATCGACCGACTTTCCTTCGTGTCGTGACCATGCAAGACTCTCTAAGTGCTGAAGCACTTGATAGTATACGGTAGCCGCTATGGCGGATTGCCTATCAAACTCACTAACTGCACAAAGTCGGTATAATCGACCAACTTTCCTTCGTGTCGTTACCATGCAAGACTCTCTAAGTGCCAAGCACTTGCTAGTCTACTGCAACTGCTAAGGCGAACTGCCTATCAACCTCACTAACTGCGTAAAGTCGGTGAAATATAAAAATATTGAAATAAGAGGTTTACAATGGGAGATAAACCGATATCCTTCAGGGATAAAGATGGGAACTTTGTTTCTGCGGCCGATGTTTGGAATCCAAAGAAACTTGAAGAACTCTTTACGCGCTTAAATCCTAACCGAAAACTCCGTCTTGAGCGTGAACGTTTGGCAAGGGAAGAAGCAGCAAAACACCCTGAATTAAATGAAGAAACAGAGCAAGTCTAGCACTTGCTCTGTTTTTTTCTTATCCAAATTGGTAATCAAAAACAGCTACTCTAGCAAGAGTAACTGTTGTGATGATTAAGCGTTTAGAACCTTGTCCAAGAATTCTTTCAAACGTGGGTGTTGTGGGTTATCGAAGATTTGATCTGGCGTACCATCCTCAAGGAACTCACCGTCCGCAGTAAAGATTACTCGGTTGGCTACCTGACGGGCAAATCCCATTTCGTGAGTGACGATAATCATGGTCATACCTTGCTCTGCCAATTCTTTCATAACGTTAAGAACGTCTCCGACCATTTCGGGGTCAAGGGCAGAAGTAGGTTCGTCAAAGAGCATGATGTCAGGATTCATCGCCAACCCACGTGCAATTGCCACACGTTGTTTTTGTCCACCTGACAAGCTATCTGGTGTAGCATCGGCCTTGTCAGCAAGTCCGACACGATCAAGAAGATCCATAGCTAATTTATCAGCTTCTTCCTTGTTCATACGTCCAAGTTCAACAGGTGCAAATGTTACGTTTTCAAGGACTGTCATGTGTGGGAAGAGGTTGAAATGTTGGAAGACCATTCCGATATTTTCACGGGCTTTGTCAAGGTCTGTCTTAGGATCTGATAATTCATAGCCATCAACGACTACTTTACCAGATGTCACTGTCTCAAGTAGGTTAAGCGTACGAAGGAAGGTTGATTTACCTGAACCTGAAGGACCGATGATACATACAACGTCACCTTCGTAGAATTTGGCGTCAATGCCTTTAAGGACTTCATTGTCGCCGTATGATTTGTGCAAGTCCTGCACATCGATTTTCAATTCAGCCATTATTTAAGTCTCTTTTCTAGTCGTTTAGCCAATTTCGTTAAGCATGTGATGATGACCAAGTAAAGGAGGGCCAAAATCGCATACATACGGAATGATTGGTAGTTACGAGCAATGATGATTTTACCAGTTTGGAAGAGTTCAACCAAACCGATAGCTGATACGATAGTCGTATCTTTCAATGAGATAACAAATTGGTTGATGAAGTTTGGCAACATCAAGCGGACCGCCTGTGGCAAGATGACCTTACGCATTGTTGTATTGTAAGGGACACCCAAGCTTCGGCTGGCTTCCATCTGACCAATAGGGACAGCTTCAATACCACCACGCACGATTTCGGCAATGTAAGCACCACCGTTAAGTGAGAGGGCGATTGTTGCTGCCACAAAATCATTGATTGGTGACTGGTGACCAGTGATATTTTCAATCAAGTTAGGAATACCCCAGTAGATGAAGGCTGCAACGATCATCAATGGGATACCACGAACCACGTCGACAAAGACTTGTGAAATCACACGAAGTGTCTTGTTTGGTGCAACTGCCATCATACCGAAGATAACACCGATAATCATGGCAATAGCAAATGAAAGAAGGGTCAAACCAAGGGTAATTCCAAGACCTTGGAGAAGTTGTTTGTAGTTGTTTTTAATCAAGCCTACGATGGTTGTTTCATCGGTAGCTTTTTTTGTGCTTCCTTCTTTTGATTTGTTGCTATCGAGGTATTTATTGATAATCTTATCGTAAGTACCATCTTTAACGATAGCAGCCAAACCATTGTTGAACATCTCAATCAACTCAGGATTAGCACCTTTTTTAACAGCAAAGCCGACTTCACCAGTAGCAATACCTTCAATTGGTGTTGTAAAGTTACGCCCTTGTTGGATAGCGTATAGAAGAACGGCTTCATCATCCATAAGAGCATCGATTGAACCAGAGTTCAAGCTGTCATACATAGTAGAAGCTTCATCGTAAGCACGAACAGTAAAGCCATATTCACCAGCATGGTCTTCCAACCATGAGTAAGATGACGTACCATTTTTAGCTCCTACAGTCTTACCTTTAAGATCCTTGTAAGATTTAACCTTACTTCCTTTAGCTACAGCCAAACGAATGTTTGATGTGTAGTAAGGATCTGAGAAGTCAAAGATTTGTTTACGAGCATCAGTGATGGTCATACCAGCCAATACAGCATCAGCTTGGCTAGATTGTACAGCATTAAGTGATGCATCGAAACCAGGGTTTGTCAATTTGACATTGAAACCTTGGTTTTTAGCAATGGCATTGATGATATCGACATCGATACCTACATATTTACCTGAACCATTTTGGTATTCGAATGGAGCAAAAGATGAGTCCATTGAGATAGTGTAGGTTTCCTTAGCAGGAGTGGCTTTTGCGTTGGCATCACCAGTCAATTTAAGATCTGCTGAAGGTTTTGATGAAGAAGATTTTGATGAGTCACCCAACCATTTGTTCATGATTTTGTCGTAGGTGCCGTCTTCCTTCATTTCCTTAAGAGCTTCGTTGAAATCTTTGATAAGATTTTCGTGTTTTCCACCTTTTTTAACAGCGAAAGCGAAGCTACCGATAGATTCAGGCTTAATGTTGATAGCGTAGTCTTTTCCTTGACCAATAGCGTATTTAACAACTGGTGTGTCGTCCATAGCTGCGTCAACAGAACCAGAATCCAAGCTGTTGTTCATCAAGTCGCTAGTGTCAAAAGTTTTAACTGTGAAACCATATTTGCTAGCGTTTTTATCAAGCCAAGTTTGAGAAGCGGTACCGTTTTTAACACCGACTGTTTTACCCTTCAATTGTTTGTAGTCGCTGACTTTATCGCTACTACGTGTGTAGATAACAATTGAGGTGTCGTAATAAGTGTCTGAGAAAGTAAAGACCTTCTTACGTTCGTCGGTAACAGTAGTACCGGCCATGAGGGAGTCAGCTTGTCCTGATTGAACCGCGTTAACGGCGGCATCGAAACCAGGGAAGGTTTGGTTAACGTCCCAATTCTTACGTTTGGCAACTTCGTTGATGATATCAACGTCGATACCCTTATAGGTCTGATCAGAATCTTTGAATTCAAATGGGGCATAGGCTGTATCTGAAACGACTGAGACAGTCTCGGCAGATACCTTAGCTCCGAAAACAAAGAAAACAGACATGGCACTCAAAAAGAGTGTCAGAAGTTTTTTCTTCATTATAAAAAGTTCTCCTTTATAAAATACTTTCCCATTTTATCAAAAAAAGCCCTTGATATCAAACTTCCAGAGGTGTTATGTTAGAAAATATGACAAAATCAGTTAGTTATGAGAGCTTTTTTAGAAGAATTTGACAAGCTTGTGTCAATTAGTTACACTGTAATCGAATACATGTAAGATTTGTTAGAGGAGCTAAAAAATGAAGAAACGTATGCTTGAGAAATATACCAGTCGATATGATAAAGTCCCAAGCTGGCTGATGATTATGCTGTCCTGTTTTATTGCCTTTGGTTATTTCCTTATAAGTGGATTTCTATCAGGGATTGTTGTGGGAATTCCAGTGGCTATTGTCCTTTGGTTCTTAGTATTAAATGGCAATATTCAGTTCCAGGATACAAATACGATTTCCTATAAATTGTTTTCAACCTTGTATCTTCAGTTGGGAGCCTTTGCCTTTACTGCCTTAGCTATCTTTTTCTGGGTTAAAGTTGTTGAAAAACGTCCCATTCGTACACTTGGATTTTTCAAGGGTCATATTTGGTTGAACTTGCTTAAGGGTTGGGGACTTGGAACTTTGCTCTTGTTAGTTAGTTTCCTTGGGACTTATTTACTAGGCGGTTTAGAATTTGTGAAGGTAGACTTTTCGCAGAAAACCCTCTTATACATACTTTCCCTAATACCTTTCTGGTTTATCCAAGGTGGAACCGAGGAACTGGTGACACGTGGTTGGTTGCTTCAGACGGTGACTAATAGATTGAACCTTTCTTGGGGAATTGCTATTTCAAGTTCTCTCTTTTCAATGCTACACTTGGGAAATCAAGGAGTTACCGCCTTGTCTCTCATCAGTATTGTTCTAGTGGGTGTTCTCATGGCTCTTTACATGCTCAAGACAGATAATATCTGGGGAGTCGCTGCCCTCCACGGTGCTTGGAACTTTGCGCAAGGAAATCTAGTTGGCGTGTCAGTTAGTGGACAGAATGCAGGCGGCAGCTTATTGCACTTTCAGGCCAGATCAGGTGTACCTGATTGGTTGTCTGGTGGGGCCTTTGGCCTAGAAGGTAATATCGTTACCTGTGTGGTTCTGGTGGTAGGTATCATCATTCTTCGATTACAATTGAAGAAAGAAAACTTTTAAGGCTGAGTTCAAAGACTCGGTCTTTTTACTTCTGTGTTAAAATAGAAGAAAGTTTGGAAAAGAGGAAGAGATGATAGTTAAGATTGAGCGAGGTATGATTTGGGTACAGATTGTCTATGGACTAATACTTCTTATCGCTTCCATCGGTTTATTCTGTTGTTTTCTTATAGATGATTATCGTTTTGGGAATTTTGTAGATAACTGTGTTGCCTTCCTCGTTTTACTAATATTTCTTCATGCTCTAACTAACTTAGTTGATGGTATTGTGAGACTTAAAGGTCATAAAAAAATTTTGGAAATTAACAATGATACCTTTATTTATTATGGAAGATTATGTGGACGGGTCACCTTTGAGATTCCGCTGTCTGAGATTGACTTGGTTATGAAGGATTGGTCAACGCCAATGGATGATGCCAAACACTCATCAACTATATACTATATCCTAAAACGTATCTATGATTTCGGGAATATAAGGTCTTGGGAAAGGAAGAGGTATAGAGTTTTATACATTTTTTTCAAAGATAGTAAAACGGCCTTGAAATATGATAAAAAACTCGGTTATCAGACACGAAGAAAGCGCAAATACGTTGCTGAGACACGAATGATACATATTCCCATCACTAGTGGAGAAATCTTCTCCGACCAAGAGATGAATGATTACATAAATGAAAGGAAAAACCATGATAGATAGAAAAGAAGACAACCAATTTCATTTGGTTTCTAAATATGAACCTTCTGGGGACCAACCTCAGGCCATTGAAGCCTTGGTTGATAATATAGAAGGTGGAGAAAAGGCTCAAATCCTAAAGGGAGCGACAGGGACAGGTAAGACCTATACCATGAGTCAGGTCATCCAGCGCGTGAATAAACCAACCTTGGTTATCGCCCACAATAAGACTTTGGCCGGCCAGCTCTATGGTGAGTTCAAGGAGTTTTTTCCAGACAATGCTGTGGAATACTTCGTTTCCTACTACGATTTCTATCAGCCAGAGGCCTATGTACCATCATCAGATACCTATATCGAAAAAGATAGCTCTGTAAACGATGAAATTGATAAGCTACGACACTCAGCAACGTCGGCCCTCCTTGAGCGTAATGATGTTATCGTTGTGGCTTCTGTTTCTTGTATTTACGGTTTGGGTTCGCCCAAAGAATATGCTGATTCAGCAGTCAGTCTTCGACCAGGCCAAGAGATTTCTCGAGACAAGCTGCTAAATGACCTAGTTGATATCCAGTTTGAGCGAAACGATATTGATTTCCAACGTGGGAAATTCCGTGTGCGTGGCGATGTGGTCGAAATTTTTCCTGCCAGCCGTGACGAACATGCTTTTCGAGTGGAATTTTTCGGTGATGAGATTGACCGCATCTGTGAGATCGAGAGTCTGACAGGACGTAATCTTGGTGAGGTCGAGCACCTTGTTCTTTTCCCAGCTACTCACTTTATGACCAATGAAGAGCATATGGAAGAAGCCATCAAGAATATTATGGAAGAGATGGAGGCTCAGGTTAAGCAATTTGAAGCCGAAGGTAAACTCATCGAGGCTCAACGTATCCGTCAAAGGACAGAGTACGATGTCGAAATGCTTCGTGAGATGGGTTACACCAATGGTGTCGAAAACTACTCTCGCCACATGGATGGTCGTAAAGAAGGCGAACCACCGTTTACTCTACTTGATTTCTTCCCAGAAGACTTCCTCATCATGATTGACGAAAGTCACATGACCATGGGACAGATTAAGGGAATGTATAACGGAGACCAAGCCCGTAAGAAGATGCTTGTCGATTACGGTTTCCGTTTACCGTCAGCCCTTGATAACCGTCCTCTCCGACGTGAAGAATTCGAAAGTCATGTGCATCAGATTGTCTATGTGTCAGCGACACCAGGTGACTATGAGATGGAGCAGACTGAGACCGTCGTTGAACAAATCATCCGTCCAACAGGACTTCTTGATCCAGAAGTCGAGGTTCGTCCAACTATGGGTCAAATGGATGATCTCCTTGGTGAAATCAATGCCCGTACTGAAAAAGGTGAGCGTGTCTTTGTCACTACCTTGACTAAGAAGATGGCTGAAGACCTGACAGATTACCTCAAGGAAATGGGTGTCAAGGTCAAATACATGCACTCTGATATTAAGACTTTGGAGCGTACTGAGATTATCCGTGACCTACGTTTGGGTGTCTTTGATGTTCTTATCGGGATTAACCTTCTCCGTGAGGGGATTGACGTTCCTGAGGTTAGTCTGGTTGCTATTTTGGATGCTGATAAGGAAGGTTTCCTTCGTAATGAACGTGGACTTATCCAAACGATTGGACGTGCTGCCCGAAATAGCGAGGGGCACGTTATCATGTATGCGGATAAGATTACGGAGTCTATGCAGAAAGCCATGGATGAAACCGCTCGTCGTCGTGAAATCCAAATGGCCTATAATAAGGAGCACGGCATCACTCCGCAAACGATTAAGAAAGAAATTCGTGACCTTATTTCGATTACCAAGGCTAATGAAGCAGAAGTGGCAGAGGATATTGTGGACTACAGTGCCATGAACAAAAAAGAACGCCAAGAAGCCATCAAGAAACTTCAAAAACAAATGCACGAAGCAGCAGAATTGCTTGATTTTGAATTGGCAGCCCAAATCCGTGATATGGTGTTAGAGTTAAAGAGTATGGATTAGGGAGTTTGTTATGAATAAACTAGGAAATAGTAAAAAATTATCTGAGAGTGAAGTAAAAGATTATTTAAAAGAGTATTCGAGAATCATTTCTGAACTAGGGAGTGAAGATAATAGAGTATTGAGAACTGGAAACAATCCAATTGGGGATTATGGCGAATGGTTAGTTGCTAAAAAGCTGAATCTAGAACTTTATCCTAGTAGTGAAAAGAGTTTTGATGCATATTCGGGAAAATTGAAATATCAGATAAAATCGAGACAACGTCGTATTCTTCCAGATAAAAAGGGAAACAGAAATCTCAGTAGACAACTTGGTGTGATACGGAACTATGACGAAGCAGATGTTGAAAATAAATATCTCATTGCCTTGTTTTTTGAGAGTGATTTTTCTATTCTTGAAGGTTATAAAATTTCTTATCGCTATTTAAGAGAAATTGGAGAATATAACGAGCATCAGAATGGGTTAATAATCAATCTTTCGAATAAAAAGATAAAAAAATGGATGGAGAAAGGACAAATAGAGGATATTACAGAAAAATTGAAATAATTATATAATTAATATTTTTAAGTTAACGTTATCAACTTCATATGAATGGTGTCAATAATTAGAGTATCTTTGTGTAATGAAGAGTATTATGTTATGTACACGAAGCAGCAGAATTGCTTGACTTTGAATTGGCGGCTCAAATTCGTGATATGATGTTGGAAGTCAAGGCCTTGGATTAGATAGGATAGAACTCATGAAAATTTTAGTTATCAATGGGCACCCTGATAAGGAAAGTTACTGTCAAGCAATTTTTCAAACAATTGTAAGCAATTTGGACACAAGCCGTCATGAGATTATAACTATTAATCTCAATGAAGCGGATTTTGATCCTGTTTTACGTTATGGTTATCGAAAACGGATGGAGGAAGATTCGTTTATACTTCGCTCTCAGGAATTAATCCAATGGGCTGACTATTTTATCTTTGTTTATCCCATTTGGTGGAGTAGTATGCCTAGCCTCATGAAAGGTTGGATTGATCGTGTCTTTACACCGGGGATCGCCTACTCAGCTAATGATCAGGGCAGCTTTATCTGGAATTATCTCAGAGGCAAGCAGTTTAAAAAATTGTTAAAAGGGAAAACAGCAAGTATTTATGCAACCTCTATGGCACCTACTTGGTGGTACAAAATCTTTTCAGGTCCTATCAACATTCCAGATAGTTATGGCATTTCTGTGTTGAAAAATGCTGTCTTGAACCATTGTGGGATTAAAACCAAACGTGTGTGCATACTAGGTGAAGTTGGACGGGATGTGAATACAGCTAGCATCCGTGAAAAGCATCTCCAAAAAGTAGCAGAAGAAGTGAAGAAACTCTGAGTAAAGCCTTAACGTTAGGAATTGAGGCAAATGAAGCAGAATAGGCAATATAAGTAAGAAAGGAAATATATGTCTCGTTCGCAAGCAACTATTCTGACTAATATGTGTCTCATTGAAGATGGCCGTGGAAATATCGTCATGCAAATCCGCGATCCAAAGCGTTATTCTTGGTCGGGAGCAGCCCTACCCGGTGGTCACATTGAAGCCTACGAGGGGCTGGTGGAATCAGTTATTCGTGAGGTAAAGGAAGAAACTGGCCTGACCATCAAAAATCCTAAATTGGTCGGTATGAAGCACTGGTACACGACAGATGACGAGCGGTACTTGGTTTTCCTCTATAGGACCTCGGATTTTGAAGGGAATCTTCGTTCAACGGAAGAGGGAGAAGTCCGTTGGGTTGCTCGAGAGGAGGTAGCTCATATGGATTTAGCCTATGACATGCTTAATCTCCTTCGTGTCTTTGAAGAGGATCAGCTTTCAGAACTCTTCTATCGTGAGCGCCTTGAAAATGATTTCCTAAGAGAATTTTGGTAAAAAAATAAACTATTTATTCAAATGAATGAATAGTTTTTTTGTCTTTAAAAACAGATAGAAAGCTTAAAATAAAAGATTTTTAGATTTTATAACGATAATAAAATTAATAAAAATAAAAATTATAATCAATAAAAGTCCATTTTATCGTTGACAAATGCATAATAATGCATTATTATACTTACATAGTTAATAAATATAGAAAAGAGATTGATTATGAAACCTTGGAAAAAACTTTTATTGGGACTTGCAGGTGTCTTTGCTTTGACGGCTTTAGCAGCTTGTTCTTCGTCGAAGGACACTTTGGAAAAGGTACAAGATAAAGGGACATTGACAGTTGCTCTTAATCCTCACTTTGCTCCTTTTGAATTTAAGACAATTCAAAATGGTAAGGATACGATTGTTGGGGCAGATGTCGAAATTGCTAAGGTAATTGCAGATGAGCTTGGCGTAAAAGTCAAATTTTCTGAAATGTCTTTTGATAATGTCTTAGCAAATGTTCAATCTGGTAAAGCAGACATCGCCATTTCCGGAATCTCTGCCACTAAGGAACGTCAGAAAATCTTTGATTTCTCAGATACCTACTATGAGTCTGAAACGGTTCTTGTTGTCAAAAAAGATGCGACAGGAACTTACAAACAAACAGGTGATTTTGCTAAAAAATCTGTAGCTGTTCAAAAAGGTTCTATTCAAGAAAATATCGCCAAAGCCAACTTGTCAGATGCTAATGTGGTATCCTTGGCGCAACCTGGCGAAGCCATCAATGAATTAAAGTCTGGTCAAGTTGAAGGAGTGGTTCTTGAAAAGGCCATTGCAAAAGGTTATGTAGACCAAAACAGCGACCTAGCTGTGTCAGACATCACGCTCAAGTCTGATTCAAAAGATGCCTATGCTGTAGCAATGCCTAAAGGAAGTGATAAGCTAAAAGAAAAGGTTAACAAGGTTATCGCTAAACTCAAAAAAGAAGGTAAGATTGACAGCTATGTTCAAGATGCCTACACTCTTTCACTTAAGAGTTCTAGCAAATAAGGAGTCATTATATGAAGAAATTTTGGTTTATCCTTACAGCTCTAGTCGCTACCTGCTTTCTAGTTGCTTGTAGCGGAAGTCAGGGAGTAAGTCCTAAAACGATTAAGGAAAAGAAGAAAATTGTCGTGGCAACAGAATCAGAATTTGCACCATTTGAGTTCAAATCGTTGGTTAACGGCAAAGATACGCTAGTTGGAGCAGACATCGAGTTGGCCAAAGCTATCGGTGAAAAACTCGGCGTAAAGGTTGAATTTTCCGTGATGTCTTTTGATAATGTCCTCGCAAGTGTGCAAAGTGGTAAAGCGGATATCGCCATTGCAGGGATTTCGGTGACAGATGAACGTAAGAAGGTTTATGATTTTTCAGACAGCTACTATACGTCAGAAAATGTAGTGATTGTCAAAAAAGACAAGGTAAATGACTATACAAGCACTGATAGTCTCGCAAAACAAACTGTCGGTACGCAAAAAGGGTCTGTTCAAGAAACCGTTGCTAAGAAACAAATTTCTAAGGCAAGTGTAGTATCACTGACTTCAAATGGCGAAATGATTAATGAACTCAAGTCAGGACAGCTTCAAGCAGTTGTACTTGAGAAGGCTATTGCAGAAGGTTATATCGCTCAAAATGATGATTTAACCCTTGCCAACTTTAACCTCAAGTCAGACGGTTCAGATGCTTATGCAGTCGCAACACGTAAGGGGTCAGATGACTTGCTTAAAGAAATCAATGCCGTCATCAAAGAGACTAAAGACTCTGGAAAATTTGACCAATGGTTAAAAGAAGCATCAACCTACAAACAAAGTAAGTAAATTTAAAACTTCTGAGCACCTGAAACGAGTCAATTTCAGGTGCTTTCATCACGTCGGAAAGTCTCGATTAGAGCTCGCTTTGCTAGCTTAAGGGAATTCCCAAAACATTCTTAAATCTAAAATGGGGGAATACCCCATTTTTTATTGAATTCTCTGCTAAAAACAGTTATTATCAAAGTAGAAAAGTCTGTCAAAAAGAACAAATAAAATCGTATACAGAGCTCGATAAAAGCAAGGAGAAACTATGAAGCTACCACGTTTTGGTGTTGAAGAATGGCTTAATGTCCATGAGAAATCTGCCATTTATGATATCGCAGGAGTTTCAATTAAGGCCCTCACAATGGAAGAATTATTTGACTTGTCAGGCCTTGATAAGGAAGCCTTTTTTGCTCAACTACTAAAGAAAAAGATGGATTACGGCTGGATTGAAGGGTCACCAGAGTTCAAAACTCAAGTGGCTAGCTTATACAAGAACATGCCGGTTGATAATATCCTCCAAACCAATGGGGCAACGGGAGCGACGATGCTAGCCCTTTACGCTCTTATTGAGCCTGAAGACCATGTCATCTCCATGTATCCGACCTATCAGCAGCTCTATGACATTCCTAAGTCACTAGGAGCAGATGTGGACCTTTGGGAGATTGAGGAGGACAAGAACTGGTTGCCTGATTTGGACCAACTCCGTCGTCTGATTCGTCCTAATACCAAGATGATCTGCATTAACAATGCCAACAATCCTACTGGTGCCCTTATGGATACTGCTTACCTTGAGGAGCTTGTGACTATCGCTAAAGAAGTAGACGCCTATATCTTCTCAGATGAGGTCTATCGCAGTTTTGACCAACCTGCACCTTCTATTGTGGATTTGTATGAAAAGGGCATTGCTGTCAACAGTCTTTCAAAGACCTATTCCATTCCCGGTATTCGTGTGGGTTGGGTAGCTTCTAACACTGAGGTGGCGGACATTCTACGTGACTACCGCGACTACACGATGATTTGTGCTGGAGTCTTTGATGATATGGTGGCTACCCTTGTCTTAGAAAATAAAGAGGCCATCTTGAAACGCAACCGTCAGATTGTAGAGGAAAATCTAGCTCTTATGGATGCGTGGATTGCCAAAGAGCCTAAGGCTAGCTGGATTCGTCCTGCTAGTGTGTCAACTTCCTTTGTCAAATTAGATGTAAATCGTCCTATCGAAGATTTTGCCTTAGAGCTTCTTCAGGACTATGGTGTTCTTGTGGTTCCGGGTAACCGTTTTGACAAGGAGTCCCATGTCCGCATCGGTTATTGTTGTGATAAGGAAGTCCTTCAAAAGGGCTTAGAAAAACTGTCGCAATTTCTTAATAAATGTTGACAATACCACTAATTTTAAGTAAAATAAACGAGCAAAAATTATATTTATACAGGAGTTTCTTATGAAAAAACTATTCCTTGGAGCGATGGCTCTCCTTGCTGCTGTTACTTTGGTGGCATGTGGGTCAAAAAAAGATGCTTACGAATCTATTAAAGAAAATAAAAAACTTATCGTAGCTGTTAGCCCTGACTATGCACCATTTGAGTTCAAAACATTGGTAGACGGTAAAGACCAAGTTGTCGGGTCAGACATCAAGTTGGCACAAGCTATTGCTGATGAACTTGGAGTTAAACTCGAAGTGACAACTATGAGCTTTGACAATGTCCTCTCTAGCCTTCAAGCTGGTAAGGCTGATATTGCCATCTCTGGTATCTCAGTAACAGATGAACGTAAGAAAACCTTTGATTTCTCAGATCCTTACTACGAAACACAAAATGCTATCATCGTTCGTAAAGATCAAGAATCTACCTACTCAAGCCTTGATGCTTTCAAAGGTAAAAAAGTAGCTGTTCAAAAAGGTACTATCGAAGAAGGACTTACTAAGAAACAATTGAAGGATTCAACAGTCGTATCACTTACAGCAATGGGTGAAGCCATTAACGAGGTGAAATCTGGCCAAGTTGATGCTGTTGACCTTGAAAAACCAGTAGCAGAAGGTTACGTGGCACAAAATCCAGATTTGACTTTGGCAAGTGTTGCCCTCAAAGTTGACGATGGTGATGCTAAAGCAGTTGCAATGGCTAAAGGCAATGACAAATTGAAAGAAGCAGTCAACAAGGTTATCAAGAAAATGAAAGCCAACGGTACTTACGACGAGTACATCAAGGATGCTTCTAAATATACAGCAGTTGAATAAATCAGTAGCTAGGGGAGATGACTCCTCTAGTTTTTTGTATAGGAAAAACCTTGGATAGTTTTTAGTAGACTTAGAAGTCAACTATAATAGCAAAAATTCCCAAACTTAAAATATATTTCTTGACAGAAAAAGGCTAGTCTTGTATACTTGAATAGAACGTGTAAAATGTTACATTATCTTGAGGAGGTGAATTCAATGTCAAAAACAGTAGTACGTAAAAACGAATCACTTGACGACGCTCTTCGTCGTTTCAAACGTTCTGTGACTAAAGCTGGTACTCTTCAAGAGGCTCGTAAACGTGAACATTACGAAAAACCTTCTGTAAAACGTAAACGTAAATCAGAGGCAGCTCGCAAACGTAAAAAATTCTAATTAAGAATGAAATTAACAGAAAAAAGCTTGAGTCTTCTCAAGTTTTTTTCTTTTCATCGAATAAATAAGTCAGTTAGTAGGTATGAGATACAAAAATAAGACGTCTGAGATTTCAGACGTCTTAAGTTTCATATGTCTTTAGTTGAACAAATAAAGATTATTTGTTTGCAAGAAGGTCGCGGATTTCAGTGAGCAATTCTTCTTGTGATGGACCTGCTGCTTCAGCAGCTTCCTCAGCTTCTTTTTTGGTAAGAGCTGTTGCTTTACCAGCAGCTTTAACAACGAAGAAGAGAGTAGTACCAACGATGATGAAGTTGATAACTGCGCTCAAGAAGCTACCGTATGCGATACCGTTCCATGACAATTTAGAGAGGTTCTCAACGTTAGCGGCCTTAACAACTGGGTTAAGGATAAGTGGTGTGATGATATCACCAACAAGTGAAGTGATGATGGCGTTGAAAGCAGCCCCCATAACAACGGCTACAGCAAGGTCAAGGACGTTACCCTTGAACAAAAAGTCTTTAAGTTCTTTAATCATTTTGACAATAAATCCTTTCTTTTATTTACTTTTAATAGTTTATCTGATTTTGTAAATCTTGACAAGAGATTTGCTCATGAAAAATCGATTTTATTTTACTTTCATTTTTCATCATGTTATAATTAGGGGTAATGCAATTATGGTAAGATAGGGGGCGATTAGATGGTAATTGATAAAGCTTTAATAGAAGATATTAAGAGTAGTACCAATATCGTCGACGTGATTGGTGAAGTTGTCAGTCTTAATCGCGCAGGTCGTAATTACCTTGGCCTATGCCCCTTCCATAAGGAAAAAACTCCCTCATTTAATGTTATTGAGGACAGGCAGTTTTACCATTGTTTTGGTTGCGGAAAGTCTGGGGACGTCTTTAAATTTTTAGAGGAATATCGTCAGATATCTTTTCAAGAAAGTGTCAAGGTTCTGGCAGACCGCTTAGGTATTGCAGTTACGATAGATGCACCAAGACAGGCTCAGCAGCAGAATTCTCCTAATCAAGCCTTCTATGATCTTCATGAGGATGCGCTTAAGTTTTATCACGCAGTCTTGATGACGACTAAGATAGGAGAAACAGCGCGTGCCTACCTCTATGAGCGTGGCATGACTGACGATTTACTTAAGACCTTCCAGATTGGTCTAGCCCCTGACGAACCAGATTATCTCTATCGGTCTGTGTCAAAAAAATATGACGAAGAGGTACTGACAGAATCAGGTCTTTTTAATCTTTCTGAAAGTAATCGTCTTTTCGATACTTTTAAAAACCGAATCATGTTTCCGCTTAAAAATGAGTTTGGGAAGACCATCGGTTTTTCAGGGCGTGTTTGGACTAAGGAAGATATTGAAAAAGGACAAGCCAAGTACAAAAATACAAGGGCTACTCGTATTTTCAATAAGTCCTATGAACTCTACCACCTCGATCAGGCCAAGCCAGTGATTCAGAAGACCCATGAGGTCTATCTGATGGAAGGGTTCATGGATGTCATTGCGGCCTATAGGGCTGGGCATGTTAATGCTGTGGCTTCTATGGGGACTGCTTTGACTCCTGAGCATGTCAATCGCCTTCGTAAGTTAACCAAGAAAATTGTTCTTACCTATGATGGTGATAGGGCTGGGCAAAATGCGATTGCCAAGTCTCTTGAGCTTTTATCGGATTTTCAAGTAGATATTGTTAAAATTCCAGATAATATGGATCCTGATGAATATCTACAGAAAACATCTGAAGAGGCTTTGGGTAAACTCTTGGTCGAGTCCCGCATTTCAGATGTGGAATTTTGGATTGGACAGCTCAAGCCTGCTAATGTAGACAATCTTCAAGCGGAGATTGCCTATGTGGAGCAGATTGCAAAGATTATTGCTAAGTCGCCTTCTGTAACGGCACAAAATTCCTACATTTCCAAGGTGGCTGACCTTCTGCCAGACTTTGATTTTTTCCAAGTCGAGCAAGCGGTCAATAACGAACGATTGACTATGAGGAATCAGCAGACAGCTCAATTATCGGCTGCTAGTAATGGTGCTTATGAGTCATCAGCGTCAGGATTCAGAGGGACGGTCAAACTACCTTCTACACCTAAGATTACAGGCCTTCGTCGAGCGGAAAATCAACTCTTCCATCGCATGTTAAATCATCCGATGATTTTGAATGACTATCGCATGAGAGAGGAGTTTTTCTTCGAAACACCTGAGTTAGAGGAGCTCTATCATATTCTGAAGCAAGATGGTCAAATCGATACGGTGGCCTTGTCTGTACTTTCTCAAGAGGTGCAAACAGCCTATTATCAGGTTTTAGAGGAGATTTTGCCACCTGAAACCAGTTTAGAGGAGGTTCAGGCTATCGAAGAGCGTAGAAATCATTTTCTGAGGGAACAGGACTTCCGTAGGCAAAGTAAACAAATAAGAGAATCAAGTAACCACGGTGATGTGGATGCAGCGGTAGAAGCGCTGCAAATGCTCATCGACCAAAAACGAGATATGGAGTAACACATGGCAAAGAAAAAACAAAATACAGCATTTAACGTTCAAGTCGCTGATTTCATCCGTAACCACAAAAAGGCTGGTACAGCAATTGATGATGAAGTCACAGAGAAACTAGTTATCCCATTTGTTCTTGATGCTGATGGGATTGATGACCTTTTGGAACGTTTGACAGACGGTGGTATCTCTATCACAGATAAGGACGGAAATCCTTCATCTAAATATGTTGTTGAAGCCCCAAAACCAGAAGAATTGACAGACGAGGAGCTTCTTGGTTCAAACTCAGCTAAGGTCAATGACCCTGTTCGTATGTACCTCAAAGAGATTGGGGTAGTTCCTCTCTTGAGTAACGAAGAGGAAAAAGAATTGGCTATCGCTGTTGAAAATGGTGACTTGGAAGCTAAACAACGTTTGGCAGAGGCCAACCTTCGTTTGGTAGTCTCAATCGCTAAACGTTATGTGGGACGTGGCATGCAGTTCTTGGACTTGATTCAAGAAGGTAACATGGGACTTATGAAAGCCGTTGATAAATTTGACTACTCTAAAGGTTTCAAATTCTCAACTTATGCGACATGGTGGATTCGTCAAGCAATCACACGTGCCATCGCAGACCAAGCACGTACCATCCGTATCCCAGTTCACATGGTTGAAACCATCAATAAATTGGTACGTGAGCAACGTAACCTCTTACAAGAGTTGGGACAAGACCCAACACCTGAGCAAATTGCTGAGCGTATGGATATGACACCAGATAAAGTTCGTGAAATCCTTAAAATTGCTCAAGAACCAGTCTCACTTGAAACACCTATCGGTGAAGAGGATGACAGCCATTTGGGTGATTTTATCGAAGATGAAGTTATCGAAAATCCAGTAGATTACACAACTCGTGTCGTTCTTCGTGAACAATTGGATGAAGTGCTTGATACCCTTACAGACCGTGAAGAGAATGTTCTTCGTCTCCGTTTTGGTCTTGACGATGGGAAGATGCGTACTTTGGAAGATGTTGGTAAAGTCTTCAACGTTACTCGTGAACGTATTCGTCAGATTGAAGCTAAAGCCCTTCGTAAATTGCGCCACCCAAGTCGTAGTAAACAACTTAAAGACTTTATTGAAGACTAAGATAGTAAATGGAAGGGGCCTGATTATTAGGTCCTGATTTTGGAGGAAAAGCTATGTCTGAAGTAAGATACACTGAAGCAGAAATTGAAAAAATCAAAGACCGTATCTTGGAAGCCTTAGAAATGGTCATTGACCCGGAGTTGGGGATTGATATTGTCAACCTAGGCCTTATTTACGATATCCGTTTCCAACAAGACGGCTATACTGAAATCGACATGACCTTGACGACTATGGGCTGTCCTTTGGCAGATCTTTTGACAGACCAAATTTATGACGCTATGAAAGAAGTGCCTGAAGTCACTAAGACTGAGGTCAAGTTGGTCTGGACACCAGCATGGACTATCGAAAAGATGAGCCGTTATGCCCGTATCGCCCTAGGTATTCGTTAGGAGAAGGCTTATGAAAACACTGGCTATCGTTGTTCCTTGTTATAACGAGGAAGAGACCATCCATCCTTTTTTAGAGGCTTGTCAAGCAGTTGAACGACAAATGGCCAATCAGTTGGCTTTCAACTATTACTTTGTCAATGACGGTTCAAAAGATCGCACCTTAGAGGTTTTGAGACAGGTTTCAAAACAATTTGAAAATGTTCACTATCTCTCTTTCTCTCGTAATTTCGGGAAGGAAGCAGGCTTGCTTGCAGGCCTTGAAGCAGCTGAAGGCGACTACGTCACAGTTATGGACGCCGATCTTCAGGATCCACCTGAACTTCTTATCGAGATGTATGCCAAAATCCAAGAAGGTTACGACGTTGTCGGGACACGACGTGCAGACCGCAAAGGTGAACCACCTATTCGTTCACTCTTTGCTAAGGCCTTCTATTGGTTGATTAATAAGGTTTCTGACACAGAAATGGTAGACGGGGCGCGTGATTTCCGTTTGATGACTCGTCAGGTTGTTGATGCCATCCTCGAACTAAAAGAAGTGAATCGCTTTTCAAAAGGCCTCTTTTCTTGGGTCGGCTTTGATGTGGCCTACGTCTCTTATGAAAATCGTGAACGTGTGGCAGGAGAAACCTCATGGTCTTTCTGGAGCCTATTGAGCTATTCACTTGATGGCTTTATCAACTTCTCCGAAGTACCGTTGAAGCTTGCCACATGGGCAGGAACCTTCTCATTCTTAATCTCTTTGGTTGGAATTGTCTTTGTCGTTATCCGAAAACTAACTATAGGTGGGAGTGTTTCAGGCTGGGCAAGTCTTGTCTCAATCATCCTCTTTATTGGAGGAATCCAACTCTTAGCCTTGGGTATCATCGGGAACTACATTTCAAAGATTTTCCTAGAAACCAAGAAACGACCGGTTTATATTGTTAAGGAAAAAGGGTGAAAGAATGAGTGAAAAAAAGAAAACAATTAACGCCTTTATGTTAATTGTTCTTTTGTTTGGTCTAATATCATTGTTTGCCGCTTATCCTCTTTCAAATGGGGATGAAGGCTTTCATATGGCAAAAAGTTATTCTATGTTTTCCGAGACATTTCCTAGGGAGACCTCAGAAAAAAGATTAAGAGAAATTGAACTTATTGCTATTAGTCAACCTAAACAAATTTCTATAAGAAAATTTTATGGTGAAAAGATTAAAAGTGTTGCAAATGATGGGATTAAATTTAATGTTTTAATCGATCAAAATCTAACATCAAAAATAGATGTTGGGCATTTTATCCCCGCAATTGGTTTACTCCTAGGAAGGATAGTTTATCCAAGTTATGGTGTAATGCTATTTTCTGCTAGATTATTTAATTTAATCTTCTTTTTGGGAGGAATGTATCTAATTTTTAGAAGGGCTAAGTTTGATCATCTGATTTTCTTGATGATATTTACTGTTCCTTTTATGCAAAAAATAGCCAGTCCATCATATGATATCTTTGCGTTTCTTGCTGTAGCAGCCTTTGGGACAAATTTCTTGTATTTGAGTCAGTTAAAAAAAGTATCAGATGTAAGGAAAGAAGATGTTGTTTATACAGCAATGACTATAGCATTGATTTTGTTAACAAAACTTAACTATATTTTTGCTTTACCAGTATTATTGGGTATTCCAATAGTATATAATCCTATAATATCAGCACTTAAACGTTGTTCTAGAATATCAAGAGTGTTATTAGCAATTGTAACTAGTTTATTATTCTTAACAGTTGTTTTATTTGTCCACAGAGTCTATAATATTCCCGATTTGATAAAAGTATTTTTCAATAATTACTTTAATGTTGCAACTATGGGTGGGAGGGGTGCGACACTATTCTCTGTAGTTCAAGATAATCTTCCGGAGATAGTGAATATCTGTTGGATTGTTTGTTTAGTATTAGTAATGATGTCAACTCAAAAGAGCGAATACAGATTACCTACTGCTCTAGCCGGTCTAATAGTTTATATATTAAATTGGTTTGGTATATTTTTAGGATTTTACAGTTTACATCCAAATCATATAACTTTTGATGATTTGACGGGTAGGTATTTACATGCATATATTATTTTCCTCGTCCCACTGATGTCGTGGTTGGGAATGAAAATGAATTTTAGAATATCCTCAAAAGCTAAGTATTATATTGCTATTTTTTCAACAGCTGGTGTCTTAGCATTATATTTAATTGTAATTGTATATAGAGGGTTTATTTTAGGTATCACCCCTGCGTGGAAAAACTAAGAGAGAAAGCAGATTTTTTCTGCTTTTTTTGTTAAAATGAAACTAACATTATTGGAAATATAAGGAGAAAAATATGATTCTAGTAACAGGCGCAAATGGTCAACTCGGAACTGAGCTTCGTCACCTTCTTGACGAACGTAACGAAGAATATGTAGCAGTAGATGTGGCAGAAATGGATATCACTGATGCTGCCAAAGTAGATGAAGTTTTTGCGGAAGTAAAACCAACCTTGGTTTATCACTGTGCTGCTTACACAGCTGTTGATGCTGCTGAGGATGAAGGTAAAGAACTTGACTATGCTATCAATGTGACTGGTACTGAAAATGTCGCTAAGGCTGCCGAAGAACATGGTGCAACGCTGGTTTATATTTCAACAGACTACGTTTTTGATGGTGAAAAACCAGTTGGTCAAGAGTGGGAAGTTGATGATAAACCAGATCCACAGACAGAGTACGGGCGTACAAAACGTATGGGTGAAGAACTAGTTGAAAAACATGTGACTAACTACTACATTATTCGTACAGCTTGGGTGTTCGGTAACTATGGTAAGAACTTTGTCTTCACTATGCAAAATCTTGCAAAGACTCACAAAACACTTACAGTTGTTAATGACCAACATGGTCGTCCAACTTGGACACGTACTTTGGCAGAGTTTATGACTTATTTGGCTGAAAACCGTAAGGAATATGGTTACTATCATTTGTCAAATGATGCAGCAGAAGATACAACTTGGTATGACTTTGCGGTTGAAATTCTCAAAGATACTGATGTTGAAGTGAAACCTGTTGATTCAAGCCAATTCCCAGCTAAAGCTAAACGCCCACTTAACTCAACGATGAGTTTGGCTAAGGCTAAGGCAACAGGGTTTATCATTCCGACATGGCAAGATGCTTTGAAAGAGTTTTACAAACAGGAAGTGAAATAAAAATACGAGAAAAAGTGCTATTGTTTAGACTTTTAGTGGATATTTTGATAGTTTTCTATAGCCATATTTACTGGGGTGACAATAGTAGTACCAGAAGGAAAACATGAGATAGAGGTTTCATACCAATATACAGTTTGGGTAAAGCTTTTTCGCAATTTCATTAGTTTCTGGTATTCTTGAAGCATTTTATGGTTATATAGTTCCTAAAAAGCAATAATATATTAGTATTTTCTACTAAAAAAGTGTAAGAATTCAATTTTTTCGAAAAGGTCGTCATGACCTTTTTGTGGTTTAGTGAATCGTTATGTGGGATTTTCACTTTTTAAAAAATCTATAGTATAATAAAGGGAAAAATCGTTTTGTAGGAGAAATAATGAGTTCACAAAAATATACTTTGACAAAGAATATGGATCAACAACCACTCATTTCAGAAAAAATATCTAACCAAAGTTCTATGAAAGAGAATTATATTTGGAATATGTTGGGAACTATCTCATCTTCTTTAATTTCAGTTATTCTCCTACTTTTAGCGTCCAGACTTCTTGATTCTAGAAATTCAGATATTTTTAGTATTGCGTACGCACTTGGACAGCAGTTCTTTGTGTTAGGATATTTTCAAATACGTAATATGCAATCTACAGATGTTAAAGAAAGGTATTCATTTGTTTCCTACCATAATACACGTATAGTAACAATTATTATGATGTTAGTAACCTCTCTTGGATATGTTTTTGTACAGGGATATGATTTATATAAAGCAATAATTATATTACTTTTAGTATTTTATCGAGCAATTGATGCCTATTCGGATGTTTTTCAGGGGTATTTTCAACAACGAAATAGATCTGATTTAGCTGGAAAGGTTCAGTTTTTTCGAAGTTGGGTCTGTATATTAGTCTTTGGGTTAAGTTTGCTCCTAACAAAATCTTTATTGCTGTCAAGTGGCATTATATGTTTGATAAATCTATTTCTCACAGCTATACTAGATTATAGAGTTTCTATAGATAACTTTAAAGTAGATTTTCTTCCATCAATAATAAAAGATAGAAAAAATATTACCTCTATTTTGAAAGAAGCTTTTCCTTTATTTCTAAATGGTTTTTTGATTACCTATGTTTATAATGAGGCTAAGATTGATATTGACTTGCTTTTAACCCAGGGATTTTTTTCCAATGGTATTCAGCGAGACTTTAATGTGTTGTTTATGCCCGTCTTTGTTCTATCCCTTTTATTTTTCGTTTTAAGACCTTTGACGACACAATTGTCTATTTATTGGTATGAACAGAAATATGAGTTATTTTATAAGCAAGTTCGTCTCTTGTTTGCAGCCATGACAGTTTTAGGTGTAATTATTATCGGTCTAGGTTATCTAATAGGTACAGAGATTTTAGGTTTAGTCTACGGAACATCATTGGTAGAATATAAAGTACCTTTTGCAATTCTTCTGGCGGGAGGTATTCTTAATGTGTTGGCACTTGTTATTGATATAGTTATGACAATTTTTAGAAAGCAATCATATCTAGTGATTTCATATATAACTACCTTTATTGTGGCTAAATTGACTACATTGTCATTTGTAAGGTCAGAAGGTGTTCTTGGTGCATCGTTATCATTCTTAATTTCAATGATTATCTTTTTTAGCACTAGCATAATAATTTATATTTGGGTAAATAATAACGATAAAAGAAAGAGAAGTTAATGAATATTTTATTTACGTTAAATAACGCTTTTGTTCCACAAGTTGCAACATGTATGTGTTCAATTTTTGAGAATAATAAATCAATGGATGAAATTAATATCTACTTACTAAATACCGATATCTCTGAGGTTAATAAAGCTAAACTACAAGAATTCACTAAACTTTATGGTCGTTCAGTTCATTTTATTACTCTACCTAATCTTAGGAGCCTGATAGATTTTGATTTTGATACAAATGGTTGGTCACCAATTGTGTTGGCACGCCTTTTAGTTGATAAGCTTTTACCAGAGGATATTGATAGAATTTTGTATTTAGATGGTGATACCTTGGTATTGGGAAGTCTTGAATCTCTATGGAAATTAGACATGGGTAACCGTTCAATTGGAATGGGGCCTGAATCTACTGTTGATGCAGGGCGAAGAGAATTTCTAGGTCTGGACAAACAAATGTATTGTAATGCTGGTGTTCTACTTATTGATTTGCAGAGATGGAGAGAGCGTAAACTTGGAGAGAAGGTCCTAGAGTATTATAAAAAACATGATGGCAATCTTTTTGCTAATGATCAAGATGCAATTAATGGATCTTTAAAAGATGATATCTATGTTATTTCTCCCAAATATAATTTCTTCAATATATACTTTTTTTACCCTTATAGGGTGTTAAAAAAACTATCTTTACCAGCTGAGTTTATAAGTAGACAAGAGTTGCGAGAAGCTATTGAGAGCCCAATCATTGTACATTATCTGGGAGAAGAACGTCCTTGGAGAAAGGGAAATACCCATAAACTAAGAAAGCATTATCTTTATTATTTTGAAAAGACACCTTGGTCTGAAACTCCTATGGAAACAGGTTGGGAATTATACTTTATTTGTTTTAAGACATTTAATATAATTATGAAACCTTTTCCAATGTTGAGATATAAGATTATTAACTCGCTGATACCAGCATTTATGAAATACCGAAAAAAACAACTCCAAAAAAATAAAAGATAGACGTATTAAACACAGAAAGAATAAGAATACATGAGAGTTTTAATGATAATTCCTGCTTACAATGAGGAGGAAAGTATTTTCGATACGGTAACGAGTATCTTGAATTACCGCAAGAAAGTTGATTTTGATTTGGACTATGTTGTTATTAATGACGGATCAACAGATAAGACAAAACAAATTCTGGAAGAGAATCATTTTAATGCTGTTAATCTCGTAATGAATCTTGGAATTGGCGGTGCGGTTCAAACAGGATATAAATATGCACTAGAGCATGACTATGATGTAGCAGTTCAATTTGATGGCGATGGCCAGCATGATATTGAATCCTTGTCAGATTTGCTAGAACCAATTCGAAAAAATGAAGCAGATCTAGTTATTGGTTCTCGTTTTGTTGGTGATGTTAAGTCTGAATTTCAAACAACTTTTATGAGGCGCTTCGGAATTAGTGTTATTTCCAATCTTATCAAATGGACAACTGGACAAAGAGTTTTAGATACAACTTCGGGTTACCGTTTGGCTGATAAAAATGTTATTAAACAGTTTGCTAAGCGTTATCCAATCAAATATCCAGAACCAGAGACTATTGTTCATATTTTGAAACGTAAATATCGAGTTGTTGAACGACCAGCAAATATGTTTGAACGTACTGGTGGTGTTTCTTCCATTACGCCAATTAAATCGATTCGATATATGCTTGAAGTGTGTTCGTCGATTGTTATTGCAGCCTTTATGAGGGAGAGTGAATAATGTCAGTTTTATCTATGGTGATGTTGGTAGCTTCCATCTTTTTCCTTTATCTAGTCATTAGAAATATTAATAAGAATAATATCTTATTTGAACAGGCCTTCATGTGGATTGTCATCAGTCTAGTAATGATTGTTATTTCGATTTTTGATTTTATTCCAGTTTATTTTGCAGGATTACTTGGATTTGAATTGACATCGAATTTTTTGCTGTCACTTGCTATCTTTTTCTTGTTGGTTATTGCTTTTTTGCAAACATTAACTGTCTCAAAGCAAAAGGAGCAGATTAAACATTTAGTTCAAGAATTATCTATTCTAAAAAGTCATATAGAAGAGAAAGAGGAAAAGAATGAAGGATAATCATACTTGGGTGATTTGCGCTTATGGAGAAAGTGATTATCTTGAAGCCTGTATTCAATCTTTGAAAAATCAAACTCTTCAATCTCAAATTATCTGTTATAGTTCAACGCCACTTGATTCGATTAAGGAACTTTGCCAGCGTTATGATATCCCATTTTATACTAAACAAGGTGGGGGGATTGGTAAGGATTGGAATAATGCCATTTCTTTTGTAGGAACAAAATATGCTACTATCGCCCATCAGGACGACTACTATGAGTCAAGATATGCAGAAAAAGTATTGGCCAAGATGGAAAAAACTAGTGATGTCCTAATTGGATATTCTGATTATTTTGAAGAAAAAAATGGTCTTAAGATTCCTGCAAATACAAACCTCAAGATTAAAACCTTGATGCTAAAAACAATGAATCTTTTTCCTAGTAGTCATTTTTGGCGTAACCGCGTAATGGCTTTTGGTAATCCAATTTGTTGTCCAGCTGTCACCTATAACCTTGAAAAATTGAAGAATTTTTATTTTGATGAGGGAATGAAGGTCAGCCTTGATTGGTATGCTTGGTATAAGATTAGTGAATATCAGGGACGTTTTGTCTATGTATCAGATAAGTTAATGTGTCACCGAATTCATGAGGAATCTGAGACTTCTAAGACAATTGCTGATAATACTCGTAGTCAAGAAGATTTGTATATGTACCAACTCTTTTGGCCAAAATGGATAGCCAAGTTGCTAATGAGACAATATGTGAAGAGTCAGAAGACGAATGGGTAACGGTCTAATATTAAGATAATGAAAAGCAGAGTCGTATTCTGCTTTTTTTGTGACTCAATAGCAAGAGGACTTTTTCTTTTTTGTATAAACTATAGTATAATTAAGGTGGTATGCACTTTCAAAGATTACCACTTTAGTCAATCTTTGAAGCTTAGTAATATTAGTAAGTATTAGGTACTAATTGATATTTTGTTAAACAAAATGGATGGAAAAATGAATAATTTAATCTCAGTGGTTGTGACTTGTTACAATCATGAAAAGTATATTGAGCAGTGTCTGCGAAGTGTTTTTAATCAGACCTATACTAATATCGAATTAATCGTTTTGGATGATGGTTCGACGGATAGTTCAACTCAAATTATCCAAGAGGTTTTGAAGGATTCACCTTTTGAGACAAGATTTGAAACTCATGAAAACCTTGGGGTAGTAAAGAATCGAAATCTAGGATTAGAGCTTATAAGAGGTGACTATTTGCTATTCGTAGATAGTGATAACTACCTTGATGCAGATTATGTGGAACAGTTGTACAGTAAGTTGACGGAAACAAATGCTGATATTGCATATTGTGATCTTTTTAATCCTGAAAAAGAAGAGTACTATCTTAAAAGCCGTGAATTTGATTTAACTGCCTTTCTAAATACTAGTTTCATTGATAACTGTTCTTTGATTCGTAGAAGTATTATTGGAAAAGCTTGTTATGATGAGAAGTTAAATCGTAAAAAACTTGAGGATTATGACTTTTTATTGAATCTCATTATTAATAATGGAGCTAAAGCAGTATATCAGCCAAATACCAAGCTTAATTATCGTGTCTTTGAAACAGGATCAATTTCTGGACGTGACTCTGTTCGCTACCATTATGAAATCTATTTTGATATTCTTGAGAAATATCTTGATAAGCTTCCTCATGAAGTCTATAAGGCAGTTTGTGAAAACTTAATGATTTTGGAGAGTCGTATAGACGATTTGCTGAAACATCATGATGATGTGAGAGACTATGTTAATCGCTTGAAAAAAGAACGTGATCAACTTGAACAAAGAAAGTATGCACAATCTAAGAGATTGAAGGCTGCTCATAAAGAAATGGAGCTTATCCGAAGCTCACTGTCATATCGTTTAGGTAACGCCCTTATTACACCTATAAAGACAGCAGGAGTAATTGCGAAAAATCCAAAGGCTATTAAAAATTATTTGAGAGCTTTAAAAGTCAAAGTGATACAGTTACGTCGTCGAATGACACCTCTTAAGGTTCGCCAGTTACGACGTCTCAGAAATAGTCAACGCTCCGCCTTGTCACATAATGGTAAGAAAGCGTTGGTTTATGTTATTTTTGAGTCTGAAGCTCGTCTTCAAGAATACAAATTACATTTCTTACAAGCCTTGGCTCCATTGGTAGATGATGTTATTGTCGTTGTCAATGGGCAGCTTCACGATGATGATATTAATACCCTTGAGACCTACGGTAGTGTTCTGACTCGTGATAACAAGGGATATGATACTGCAGCCTTTAGAGAAGGAATCTTTGCCTTTGGTAAAGACAAGCTTAAGGATTACGATCAGCTTCTCTTGGTGAATGATACTAATATTGGACCGATGAGAGATCTGTCTCAAGTATTCCAGGAAATGGCTGATAAGCAACTAGATTTCTGGGGAATTTCTTTTGGAGAAGAGCAAGAAGATGTTACTAAGGAGA